>JACXTT010001685.1_pt1 | contig 36355 bp, 39 predicted proteins | sample 9270951 | NCBI WGS metagenome assembly JACXTT01 (sample SAMN15532306, study PRJNA645909) | rock metagenome | isolation source: weathered quartz diorite | place: Puerto Rico | collected 2017-06-21 | reverse complement strand
AGCACCCAACGGTAGCCATCAGGATCCGTGACCGTCGCGGTTCGGTCGCCCCACGGACGATCCTCCGCTTCCGAAACGCCAGCGCCGGCCGCGCGCGCCTTCGTCAACGCTTTGTCGACGTCTCCGACATAGGTATAGAGCGCAGGCGCCCCGCCGGTCGCTGTTGTCGAGTCGCCTTTGGGGATCAACATGACGACCGAGTCGCCATGGCGCATCTCGGCGTAGCGCGGCTGGCCGTCGGTGCCGGCGACCACGACGCCGCGGCTGAAGCCGAACGCGCGCTCGAGAAACTCCATGGAGGCGTTGACGTTAGCGACCGCCAGGTAGGTATTGAGCGCCTGCATCTCCGGCGAGAGTCCGCTTTGCATCCGCGGGCGCCTTGAATCGCCGGCCCTTTGCTGTTTGTTCGTGGCATTCGCCGCCCGCTTGGCTCGCCGGGACGGAGGCCGTGTTGTCCGAAGTCGGCGCGAGGGCATGGCCGCAAATATAGATCCCAAATCGCAATTCCAAGCTCCAAATCCCACGCAGGTTTGGGATTTGCTATGAGGCAACGCGGCGGCCGGTTTTTCAGTCAGAAGGTTTGTGTGCGGCCGGCCGGGGCGTGTCGCCCCGTGCAAGACTGTAATCGTCGCGACGAAAACCGCCCCCCAGTATTTGGATCGATCGGGTAAGCTTCGTAAGCTCCAGGAGATCAGGCTATGCAATCAGGCGACGCCCTTCTCGACCACCTGTTTCGGCGCGCCGGCTTCGGCGCCAGTGCGGCGGACCTTCAAGCGGTTGCTGGAATGTCGTACGCGGCGGCGGTCGATTACTTCGTCGACTTCGACAAGCAGGCTGACGATGTCGATTCGAAGATAGGACTGCCCGACTACGTCAGCGTCACCACGCGCGGCCAGTTCGCGCCGAACACGAGCATCGAGGATGCCCGCCAGCGGTGGCTGTTCCGTATGGTGCATACGCGGCGGCCCCTTCAGGAGAAGATGGCGCTCTTCTGGCACAACCACTTCGGCGTCGGGTACAGCAAGGTCGCCGGCGCCGTCGGGGCCGTCCTCGGCACCAAGATGATGGCGAACAAGGCGGGTGAGACTCCTGGTCCGCAAGGGCACTACGAGCTGGTTCGCCAGATGGCGCTCGGCAAGTTTCGCGACCTGTTGATTGCGGTCGCAGAGGACCCTGCAATGCTCGTCTTCCTCGACGGGCGCACCAATGTCAGGGCGCGGCCGCAGGAAAACTTCGGCCGTGAGGTGATGGAGCTCTTCACGTGGGGTATCGGCCACTACACGGAAGCCGACGTGTACGCGGCGGCCCGCGTGTTCACGGGATGGAACCTTCGGAACGTGCCCGGCACGATCGCGAACGATCCCGCGGCGTATCAGGAGTTCTTGTACAACGCCGCCCAGCACGAGACGACGGCGAAGACATTCACCTTCCCGATCAACGGCGGTTCGAACACGATTCCGGCGCGCGCGGCTGGGTCAGGCATGCAGGACGGGATCGATTTCATGACGTCGCTGGCGATTCACCCCGAGACCGCTCGCCGCCTTGCCCAGAAGCTGTGGAACTTCTTTGTTTCCGATCTCGAGGCGCCCGATGCAGCGTTTGTCGATGCGGTCGCGGACGTCTATCTGCGCTCTGACACCGACATGCGTCCCGTGCTGCGCTTTATCCTGAACTCACGCTGGTTCATGCAACCCGGCAACTTCAACGCCCGGTATTCCTGGCCGGCCGAATTCGTCGTCCGCACCATCAAGGAGATGGGCTGGGCCGGATTTTCGGTCGATTCGGCGCGCGTGCCGCTCACCAACATGGGACAGACGCTCTTCGAGCCGCCAAACGTCGCCGGTTGGCAGCTTGGGCGGGCGTGGTTTGGGACGGGACAGATGCTCGCACGCATGAATTTCGCGGCGGCGCTCGCCGCGAATCAGAAATTCAATCTCGCGCGCTCATTCAACACGGCGGACCGCTCCCAGGCGCAGCGTGTGCTCAACGGGATGCTGCAGCGCCTGACGACTGCGCCGTATCAGTCGGCGGAACTGAACGAGCTGCTGGCGTATCTGAACACCGGCGGACCGTGGACAGGCGCGGACGCGCAGATGAATGCAAAAGCCGCCGGCCTCGCGCGCCTGATTGCTGGATCTGGCGAATATCAATTCGTCTGAGGGACAAACATGGCGACCAAAGTCACGCGGCGGGAGTTCATTCGCGGCGGCGTTGCGGCGTTCACCGTCAGCTTCGCGGCGCCGGCGTTTCTGGTTGACATTGCGCGTGCGCAGGGCGCGGTATCCCGTAACCTCGTGGTCATCTATCTCGCCGGCGGCAACGATGCGCTGAGCACGGTCATCCCGTACACGGATCCGTTCTATTTCAGCCGTCGTCCGGCGATTGGTGTTCCCGCAGGGCAGGTTTTGCAGATCGGCACCGACGGGTCTGGGAAGGCGCTCGGCCTTCACCCGCGTCTCACAGGTCTGGAGACGATTTTCAAAGAAGGGCACCTCGCGATCGTGCAGCGCGCCGGTTACGCGAACTCGAGCCGATCGCATTTCCAGGGAACGGACATCTGGGGCACGGCGGATCCGAACAACTCCGGCGGTACGGGATGGCTGGGCCGCTACCTCGAGACGCTGCCGTCGCCGCTAGATCCGCTGGCCGGGTGGAATACGTCAGGTGCTACCTATCGCGCGCTGACAGGCACGAGCATCGCAGTCCCGTCGATTACCAATCCCGCAGGCTACAGCTTCGCGAGTCCGAACATCGGCACGGAGGCGATCTACGAACGCAACAGCGCGATTCGCCTTGCCTCGTCTGCTGGTCCCGATCGTCCGAACCTGTCGTTTGTGAACACCAGCGCCATGGAGGCGTTTGCCACGCTCGACCGCGTCGGATCCGTCGTCACCTACCAGTCTTCGGTGACGTATCCGAACAACGGCTTCGCCCAGGCGCTCAAGACAGTCGCTGGATCGATTGCGAGGGGGATTGGAACGCGCGTGTACTGGGTGCAGACCGGCGGCTTCGACACGCATTCAGGCCAGGGCAATGCGGGCGGCGGTGCCTATGCCACGTTGATGTCGACGGTCGGCGACGGCATTCTCGCGTTTTATCAGGATCTGCAGAATCAGGGGCTCCTCAGCAGCACGTTGATGATTGAGTTCTCGGAATTCGGCCGCCGCATTTCTGAAAACGGCAGCAACGGAACGGACCACGGCGCCGGTGGGTTAATGATGGTGATTGGCGGTGCCGTCCGCGGCGGGATTTACGGCACGGCGGCGGATCTCAATCCGCGTCCTGACAACAACACACTGGAGAACGCTGGCGGGGACGTCACCTACGAGACGGATTTCCGCTCGGTCTACGCCAAAGTGCTCGATGACTGGATGGGAGCCGACTCAACCGCGATTCTCGGCGGGAACTTCCGTACAAACGCCCCCGCGTTCATCTGAGGTGTCGGGTCCGAAAGGACCCGACCTACCCGAGAACTCTTGCGCCACCCTGAAAAAGTAGGGCGCGTCCTTTTGGACGCGCCAACGTATGATCCCCCGCATGAAAAGACTCTGGACGGCTGCCGCGGCCGCCGTCTGCTTCATGACTTTCCTTCATGCGCAGCCGCGGGCGCAGAAGGACAGCGACGAGGCGAAGCGCGTTCACGACGCCACGACGATCTTCGATGAGATCATGGCGGCCGAGGACAAGTCGATCCCGTCGGCGATTCTCGGCAAGGCTACCGGAATCGCGATCTTTCCGAGCACCATCAAGGCGGGTCTGGTCGTTGGCGGCGTGCGTGGCCGTGGCATCCTGAGCGGCCGGACCGCCGACGGATGGTCTTCACCGGCATTCCTCACGCTGACAGGTGGCAGCTTCGGCCTGCAGATTGGCGGAGAGTCGGCGGACATCATCCTCGTGATCAACGGCGATCGTGGGTTGCAGAATCTCGTCAGCAACCAGTTCAAGGTCGGCACCGACGCCGCGATTGCCGCCGGCCCCGTTGGACGCGATGCGCAGGCGGCGACCGACATCCAGCTGCGCGCGCAGATTCTCAGCTACTCGCGCGCGCGTGGTTTGTTTGCGGGTGTCACGATCAACGGCAGCACCATTCGCCAGGATCAGGATGCCAACCAGCGGTTCTACGGAAAGCGCCTGACGACCAGGCAGGTCGTGTTCGAGGGCCAGGCCGGCGCGCCGGAAGCGGTCGGCGAATGGCGCGCGGCGCTGGCGAAGTACGCGAAGTAGGCCCAGGACATCCAATCCCGTTGACCGCGCGTAGTACCTAACGGGCACATGTGGCTTCTGGCGGCCCTCGCGCGTCTGCAGCCCGCGGCCGAGTCGCAGGCGGAAGACGAATCGAGCCTGCGCCGGCTCGCGTCCGGTGATCAGGCGGCGGCGGCCGGCTTGTACGACCGTCACGCGCGGCCGCTGTATTCGCTCATTCTCCGTATCCTCGGCAACGAAACGGAGGCGGAGGATGTGCTGCAGGAGGTCTTCGCGCAGGCGTTTCGTCAGGCGTCGCGATACGACGGGCGTCGGGGCGCCGTCGCAGCGTGGCTGCTCACCATCGCGCGGTCGCGGACCATCGATCGTCTTCGCGCGCGGCGCGCGCGCGTCGAGTCACCCGCTGCCGGGATGCAGACACTCGACGAGATGCCCGATGCGCAGCCGGACGCCGCGTCAACCATGCTCGACGAGGAGCGGTCGCGTCTCGTGCGGCAGGCGCTCGGCGAGTTGCCGATGCTGCAGCGGATGGCGATCGAACTCGCCTATTACGAAGGACTCAGTCACAGCGAAATCGCGGAACGACTCGAGCAGCCGCTCGGCACGGTCAAGACACGCATCCGACTTGGCCTTCTCAAACTGCGCGACGCCCTGACGGAGGGACGGGCATGAGCACGCACGAGGAGCTGAAGGCGAACGCCGCCGGCTACGTGCTTGGCAGCCTCGATCCCGAGGAGCGGCGTGCGTTCGAGTCGCACCTCGCCGGATGCGCGGAATGTTCGGCGGAAGTGGCTTCGCTGTGGCCTGTCGTCGGTGCGCTCGCGACCGCCGTTCCGCAGGTCACGCCGCGTCCGGAGCTGCGCGAGCGCATTCTCGGAGCGGCGGCGCCGGCGGGCGCGGACGCGCATATCCACGACCGAAAACCTCCGGCAGCGTTGGCCTGGCTTCCGCTCGCGGCTGCAATCGTGATTGCGATCGGCGCAGCCGTATACGTCGTCAGGCTGCAGCGTCAGATGGGAGAGCTGCAGGCGCGGTTCGAGCAGGCGCAGGCGACGACCGCTGTTCTTGCGGCTCCCGATCTCGCGCGTATCGATCTGCAGGGACAACCGGTCGCGCCCGACGCGCGCGCCCGGGCGCTGTGGAGCAGATCGCGCGGTCTCGTCTTCACCGCGGCAAACCTGCCGCCCGCACCCGCGGGCAAGGCGTATCAGGTGTGGGTCGTCACGGCGCAAGCGCCGATCAGCGCCGGTCTGTTGACCGCTGATCCAAGCGGAGGCGGCACGCAGTACTACATGACACCCGTTGACATCGCGCCGCCCCTGGCTGTGGCCGTGACGCTCGAACCAGCTGGAGGTGTTCCCGCGCCCACCGGTGAGAGGTACTTGGTTGGCATGCCCTGACCTCTTCCTTTCCGTTTAGACATCCAGTAGCCAATCACCTCCGTAGAGCCAACAGGAGGTGTTCCGTGCGGAAACTTGCTTGCGTCGTGCTGGCGATGTTCGCGGCCGGCATGTATCTCAATCCATTGCGCGCGTCGAGCCATCGCGAGGCGCCGCTCATCAGCCAGGATCCGCTGGCGGATAACACGGACGTCTACGCCTTCGTCAGTCCGGAACGGCCCGATCGAGTGGTGTTGATCGCGAACTTCATCCCGCTGGAGTTTCCGAGCTCCGGGCCGAACTTCTGGAAGTTCGACGACAACGTGCTCTACGAAATCATGATCGACAACACAGGAGATGCCGTCGAAGACATCACGTATCAGTTCCGATTCACGACACAAATCGCCAACCCGAACACCTTCCTCTACAACACCGGCCAGGTTACGTCGATCGACGATCCCGACCTGAACGTGCGCCAGTTCTTTACCGTGACGGAAGTGCGAGGGCCTCGGCGGACCGGCGCCCGCTCAGTGATTGGCCAGAACCTGCATGTGCTGCCGGCGCACGTGGGGCTCATCTCGATGCCGAACTACACGGGGGACCTCGGGTCCGGAGTCCATCAACTCTCGACGGATGGAATGAGAGCGTTTGCCGGTCCGCGCGATGATCCGTTCTTCGTCGACCTCGGCGCGACGTTCGACCTGCTGCAGTTGCGCACACTGAATGGAAAGACTGGCAGTGCGGTTGATGGCCTTGGCAACTACAACGTTCATTCGATTGCGATCGAAGTGCCGATCTCCCGGCTGACGCGCACGGGAACCGCACCCGTCGGTGCGTCCGATCCGAACGCAAGCGTTGGCATATGGTCCACCGCAAGCCGTCCGGCGGTTACGACACGAACTCCAGGCAACGCGGTGGCGAGCGGCGATTTCGTTCAGGTTTCGCGCCTCGGCATGCCGTTGGTCAATGAAGCCGTCATACCGCTCGGCGTGAAGGACACCTTCAACAGTCTGGAGCCGACCGGCGACGGGGCTGCGCTCAGCTTCGTGACGAATCCGACCGTGCCGCCGCTGCTCGAGGCGCTGTTCGGCCTGAGGACACCTCCAACACCGCGCACCGATCTCGTGACGATTTTTCTCACGGGCATTCCCGGACTCAATCAGATCGGAACGAGCCCGCGCCCGGCGGAGATGATTCGACTGAATATGGCCGTCCCTCCGTCGCGGATTCCAAGCCGCCTCGGCCTGCTCGGAGGCGACACCGCCGGTTTCCCCAACGGCCGGCGGCCTGCGGATGATGTGGTCGATATCGAGCTTCGAGCACTGGCGGGGGGGACGCCATTCACTCCTGCGTTCAACATTGCGCCGAACAATGCGCTCAGCGATGGCGTCGATGCGAATGACACGCCCTTCTTCTCGTCGTTCCCGTTCTTGTCCCCGCCGCATCCCGGCAACGAAGTCGGCGGACCGCGGGTGCATTCCAATCCCGGTTCGACCAACTTGAATCCGTCGGGCCTGCTACCGTGAACGCACGCTATCGATAAATGTGTTGCAACGCCGAGTCGAGATCGGCATAGCGGAACTCGAAGCCACCTCGGGTCGCTTTAGCCGGAAGGACGCGCTGACCGTTCAGAATCAGCGCGTCCGCCATCTCGCCCAGCAGCAGGCGTAGCGCGAATGCAGGAGCCGGAGCGAATGCGGGCCGCCGCAGTGCCCGGCCGAGCGCGTCGGTAAGTTCACGGTTGGTGGCCGGTGCCGGCGCGGTCGCGTTCAGCGGACCTTTGATGTCGGGTTCCTCGATTGCCCATCGGACCATGCGTACCCAGTCGTCAATGTGAATCCACGACCAGTACTGTTCGCCTGATCCGAGGCGTCCGCCCGCGAAGAAACGGAAGGGCAGCGCGAGCCTGGGAAGCGCACCGCCTGACGAATCGAGCGGGAGTCCCGTACGAAGCAGGACGACGCGTGTCATCCAAGCGGCTTTCATCGCTGCGCCTTCCCATGCGACGCAAACTGACGCCAGGAAATCGGATCCCGGCGGCGACTCTTCGGTCAGCGGTTCCGATCCATGCGCGCCGTAAAAGCCGGCGGCGGACTGGTTCAGCAGCAGTGATGGCCGCCGCGATGCCTCTGACATCGCGTTCACGATCGTTTCGGTCGCCTGCACACGGCTGTGGAGGATCTCCGCCTTGCGGGAGTCGTTCCACCGTCCCGAATCCAGTGACGTGCCGGCGAGGTTGACGACGATGTCCGCACCATCGAGCGCGGACCGATCGGTCCACGCTACCTGGTCGGGGCCATGTGGACGGCGACTGATGATCGTGGCCTGATGGCCGTCCGCGCGGAGCGAGGCGGCGAGAGCCGATCCGAGAAATCCGGTGCCGCCGGCGATGACTGCTTTCATGCGGCAGTTGCTTCGCGGGCCTGTGCTTCGCCCTCCGCCACATTGACGCGTGTCAGGACGAGGGCGCCGCAGACGAAGAAGAAGATCACCGACAGCACGGCGGCGCGGCTCGAACCGAAAATGCTGACCGACGCCGCAAACAGTGCGGGCCCGGCAATGCCCGCGAACTTCTCGAATACCGAGAAAAAGCCGAAGTACTCGGATGACTTGTGTTTCGGGATCATGCGCGCGAAGAGCGATCGACTGAGCGCCTGGCTCCCGCCCTGCACCGTCCCCACCAGGAACGCGAGCGCAAAGAACTGCCACGCGGCGGTCATGAAATATCCCAGCACGCTGATGCCGGTATAGACGCCGAGCGCCAGAAAGATCGCGGTCTTTGCGCCGATGCGCGATGCGAGCGCGCCAAAGAGAAACGAAAACGGAATGCCGACGAACTGGACGACGACGAATGCCTCGATCTGCGCCGTCTGATCGATGCCGATTTCCGCGCCGTAGATCGCCGCCATGCGGATGATCGTCTGAATGCCGTCGTTGTAGAGGAGGAACGCGACCAGCATCAAAAAAGCCTCGCGATATCCGCGCAGCTCGTGGAACGTCTCCCACACGCGCAGGAACGCGGCGCGAACAGGGTTCTCGTGTGCGGTCTCATCCGACGCGAGGACCCTGGGTGGCTCCGGTACGCGGCGGAACAGCGGCACTGAGAAGACCAGCCACCAGATGCCGACGCTGATAAACGACAGCTTGATGCCCGTAACCGTATCCGGGATGCCGAACGTCCCCGGCGTCAGAATCCAGAGCAGGTTGATGACGAGCAGGATGCCGCCGCCGAAGTAGCCCATCGCGTAACCGGCGGTCGAGACGCGATCCATTTCCTCCGGCGCGGCGATGTGGGGCAGCAGCGAGTCGTAGAAAACAAAGCTCGAGGCGATTGCGATGTTCGAAATCATGAACAGCAGCGCCGCATACATCCATTCGCCGCGACCGATCGTCGCCATCAAGATCGTGGTGACGACGCCGAGACCAATGAACATCGCGAGCAGGCGTTTTTTGATGGCGCGGTAATCGGCGATCGCGCCAAGGATCGGACCGAGCATCGCCGTGATCGTCACCGCAATCGTCGTCGCCCATGCGAACCGCGCCGTGGCGTTCGCCGGCGGCAGTCCGGCCGCGGCAAACGAGCTGAAGAACGGTGGAAAGACGGCGGTAATCACGGTCGATTGAAAGGCGGAGTTCGCCCAGTCGTACATCGCCCACGCGCGGAGCTCGGGGCGATTGAGACCGAGACGATCGAGAAGGCTCATGTCAGAACGTGCGGCGCGCGACCCATTCACGAAGCAAGGAGTCGACGACGAGATATCGCGGTCCTTCTTTCAGCAGCACGTCGTGTTTGGTCAACGCCGCGAGCGACTTTTGAATCGTCGATGGTCCGCCCAGCCTGTGACGGAACCGTGCGTCGGCGGAGTGGATGTCGCGTCCTCCCTGCAGCACGACCGCGCGGAGCGTCGCGCGTTGCTGGAGCGTGAGCCGTTGCCACAGCGCCTCGAAGATCGTCTCCTGCTCCGACAGCAGCCGTCCCAGCGTGGCGTGCAGATCTTCCAGCGTCACTTTCTTCGCGCCTTTCGCTCGCACATCGTCCCATGTTTCGTGCGCGAGACGTTGCACGTCGTACGGAAGGTTGCCCGCAAGATCCAGGATGGCATCCGCGACGTCAGGCTCGGGTTTGACTCCGCTCCTGGTGAACCGCCGCTCGATGAAGTCGCGGAAGATCGTCGGCGAGATCTTCTGCAGGCGCATCACCGGTCCGGCCTTGTAGAAGGGGCGGCGCGGGCCAATCATCTTTTCCATCAGGCTCGGCTCCGAGCCTGCAAAGACGTATCCGACCTGGCGCTGATGCTGCGCAGCCGCACGAATCGCGTGCTCGACGCTGCCGCCGTTGAAGCTGTCGATCGCCTGGAACTCGTCGAGCGCGACGACGACCGTCCGCTTGCGCTCGCCGGCGAGCTTGCCGGGCAGCGTAAAGACCTCGTTGGCGAGGCGATTCAGATCGCGGGTGGTCGTGACCTGTGGAAATGCGACCGAGAACCGCCCCAGGCCAGATTCTTTCGGCTCGTACCGAATCTCCGGACGGGTCGAAGTGATCGCCTCGGTGAGCCAGGTTCGCGCGCGATCCCATTTCGATTCGACGGAGGCAAGGCCCCGGGCGTAGCCCTCCAGGAAGGCGAGGTACGAGCTATAGCTGCTGACGGTGAGCTCGATGGTGAGCGCCCCACGCCGGCGCAGCGACTCGAGGGCCTGGCGGATGAGCGAGGATTTGCCGTACCGCCGCGGGGAGATGAGGAAGACTTTCTGCCCGTTGCCGAGATCGGCCACCAGACGGTCGAGCTCGGCGTCGCGGTCCACGAACGCCTCGCTCGGGACGACCTCGCCGTAGACGAAGGGGTTGTCCATGTCGTGACGCTGAGGGAATTACGCCAGTGAGCGCAATTGCATTACGCTACTTGGCGTAATGATTACGCTACTTGGCGTAACGGTCAAGCGGCAGCTGGCCCGTGTACACCGCCATGCCGACGACGGCATCCACCTGATGCGCGTCGAGCAGGTCGATTTCGTCCCACGTCGTGATGCCGCCGGCCGCGGTGACGCGGCGGGTGGTCGCGCGGCGGACGGAGAGGATGGCGTCGATGTCGGTCCCCTGCATCATCCCTTCCGTGTCCACATGCGTATAGAGGAACTCGCTGCAGAACGCGTCGAGCGCCAGGACTGCGTCGACGGCCGTGATTGGAAGAACCGTGCGCCAGCCGTGAATCGCGACGTGGCCGCCCCGGCTGTCGACGGCGGCGATGACGCGTTCGGCGCCGATCGCCGTAGAGAGTTCGCGTGCGAATTCCACGTCGACGGTTCCGTTCCGGAAGAGCGCGGAGCTGGCGATCACCGCATGGGCGCCGCCGCCGAGAACCGCGTGGGCTCGCTCGATCGAACGAATGCCCCCGCCGACACGGCAGGGAAGCCGCCGGCAGATATCGGCGACCATCGCCGCGTTATCGCCCTGTCCTTTCGCGGCATCGAGATCGATCAATTGCACCCGCGGGAATCCGGAGAACCTGCTGATCCACACCTCGGGGTCGGCCGCTTCGATGGCGAGCTGCTCGCCCTGGATCAGTTGAACGACCCGGCCGCCCTGGAGATCGATGGAAGGAATGAGCATCTGGTTAGTGGTTGGTGGTTGGTGGTTGGTGGTTCGTGCCGAGAACTCACATCCGCACCGGAATATCCCGCGCATTCAGATACTTCTTTAACTCGCTCACGCTCGTGTCGTCGTAGTGGAAGATTGAAGCGGCCAGCGCGGCGTCGGCTCGGCCGTGCGTGAACACGTCGTAGAAGTGCTCGAGGTCTCCGGCACCACCAGATGCGATGACGGGGATGTTCACGGCGTTGGCAACTGCCGCGGTCATTTCACAGTCGAACCCGGAACGCGTACCGTCGCGGTCCATCGACGTGAGCAGGATCTCGCCGGCGCCGCGCGATTCCGCTTCGCGCGCCCATTCAACGGCGTCACGGGCGGCGTCGGAGGTGCCGCTTCTGACATAGACAGCGAACCCGTTGCCGCGTCGCTTCGCATCGATGGCGACGATGACGGCCTGACTGCCATATCGGCGGGCGAGCGTCGTGATGAGGTCGGGACGGCTCAATGCTGCCGTATTGATGCTGACCTTGTCCGCGCCCGCGTCAACCGCAGCGGCCGCATCATCTTCTTTCCGGATGCCGCCGCCGACTGTTAACGGCAGAAAAATTCGATGCGCAACCGCGTCGATTGTCCTGGCAAGCGCCTGCCGGCTTTCCAGCGTCGCGGTGATGTCCAGGACGACGACTTCGTCGATGCCTTCCACGTTGTAGCGTTGCGCCAGCTCCGCGGGATCGCCCGCATGGCGCAGCTGCTGGAACTGAACGCCCTTGACGACCTGGCCGTCGCGCACATCCATGCACGCGATGATGCGTTTGGTCAGCACTCGGCCTCCGCACCGCGCGCTGCAGTCGAAAGGCCGCGGGTGACCTCGAGAAAATTGCGGATGATCTGCAGCCCCGCGTCGCTCGACTTCTCGGGATGGAACTGAACGCCGAAGACGTTGTCGCGTTCGACGACGGCAGCGAACGTGTCGACGTGTGTGGTCGCCGCGACGCAGGCGTCGGTCACGGGCGCGGCATACGAGTGCGTGAAGTACACGTGTGCACCATCGTCAAGGCCGGCCAGTATCCGACCCCGCGGACCTGACCCGCCTTCGCCGCTTCGCGGCTTCGGCGCGGCAAGAAGGTCCGCGCCGCTTGTGGGGTGATGGTGTGGCCGCGGCGCGGACCCTGTGTGTCCGCGAAAATTCAAAGCATTCCAACCTACATGCGGAATCTTCAGACCGGCTTCGGCGTTGCCACGCAGCCGCGTCACTCGACCCTCCAGCACGCCGAGCCCGAGGACGTCTGGCGCTTCATCGCTGCCTTCGAAAAGCCACTGCATGCCGAGACAGATCCCGAGCAGCGGCGTCCCGCGACGCACGGTTTCCGCGAGCGCGTCACGCCACGGCCCGACGAGCGCGGAGGTGGCGGCGAAGTTGCCGACGCCGGGCACGATCAGCGCCGAAAATCGCGCGCATTCTTCCGGCCGCGCCGGTGTCGCGAAGTCTGCTCCGAGCGCGGTCAGCGCTTTGCGAACCGACGTCAGGTTGCCGGCGCCGTAGTCAATCAACGCGATCACAGGAGGCCTTTCGTGCTCGGCAACATCCTGGCGAGCCTGGCGTCGCGTGCACAGGCGACGCGCAGCGCGCGCGCGAACGCCTTGAAGACGGCTTCGATGTGATGATGGCTCGAGCGTCCATAGAGCACCTTTACGTGCACGTTGGCCCGCGCGCCCGATGCGAAGCCATCGAAGAAGTCGTGCACGAGCTCGGTCTGCAGGTCGCCGACCTTTGGCGCCTTCACCTGGAGATTGACAACGGCGTGGGGGCGACCGCTGAGATCGACGGCGGCCACAGCGAGCGTTTCGTCCATCGGCATCACGAAGTAGCCCGCGCGATTGATGCCTTTCCGGTCGCCCAGCGCCTTCAGCAGCGTCTCGCCGAGCGTGATGCCGACGTCCTCGACGGTGTGGTGCTGGTCGACATCGAGGTCGCCCTTTGCCTTCAGCGTGAGATCGAAGCCGCCGTGGCGCGTGAAGAGCTCCAGCATGTGATCGAAGAAGCGGATGCCGGTGCTCACCTTGTAGCGTCCCTCGCCGTCAATGGTCAGCCGGCCCTTGATCTGGGTCTCAGTTGTTCGCCGATCGAACGTAGCACCACGCTTCATCGCGCCTGCCTCGCTGCCATGACGGACTCGAGCGCTTCAATGGCAGCTCTGGTGTGCTCGAGAATGCCGGTGGTAATCCGCACGCATCCAGGCGTCGCCGGATCCTTCGAGCGATCCCGAACATGGATCTTGCGCGCCGACAGCGCCTGGATGAACGGCATCGTCTCGCCGACGCGGACGAGGACATAGTTCGCTGCGCTCTCCCAGTACGGCAGCTCGAGGCGGCGGCAGGCGGCATAAAGCAGCTCCCGCGATTTGGCCACCTCCGCGGCATAGCACGGCAGGAACTCGGTATCTTCGAGCGCCGCCTGAACGGCCGTCAACGCAAACACGTTGATGTTGAATGGCAACGTGACGTCGCGGACCGGCTGCAGTGCAGGTGGCTGACCGATCACAATGCCAACGCGCATGCCGGCGAGGCCATACGCCTTGGAAAATGTCCGACCCACCAGCACGTTCGGATGCTGCGCGACGTGCGGCAGAAAACTCTCGCCGCCGAACTCGATATACGCCTCGTCAATCAGCACAATCGCGTGTCCGGCCGCTGTGCTGATTCGTTTCAGGTCGTCGATTGCAATCAACTGACCTGTCGGGTTATTCGGCGTGTTCAGGAAGATCATTCGCGTCCGCGGTGTTATCGCGCGGATGACCGCATCCGTCGGAAAGCTCAGATCCGGATTCGCCGGGACCCGGACGGCGCTCGCTCCGGCTGCCGCCGTCGAATTCGGATACGGATCGAACGCCGGCGTGGGAACAATCGTCTCGGCGTCGTGGACACGGGCTTTCGAGATGTGACCGACGGCCGCCATCAGAATGCCTTCGTCGAGGCCATTGGTCAGCAGCACCCACTCCGGATCGACGTCGAAGTACTTCGCGATCGTCATCACGAGCCTGGGGTAGGACGGGTAGGTCGATATGTCCGTCGGCTTCAGGCGTCGGATCGCGTCAATGACGCGAGGCGAACAGCCGCCCGTGTTCTCGTTGAGGTGCAGCCGCAGCCCCGCGCCTGGATCCGGATAGCCTTGAATCAGCATTCCTCGTTCACCGCATGTGGCGCGGACCCTTAGGGTCCGCGAATCGAATCTCAATAGACCGCGCGTGCCCTTCGAGCCCCTCTGCGCGCGCCAGCGCGACGATGCTCGGAGCGATGCTTCGCAAGCCCTTTGGGGTGAGTCGCTGAACGGTTATCTGTCGGACGAAGTCGCCGGCCGACAACCCGCCACGCACCCGCGCCGCGCCGGCCGTCGGGAGCACGTGGTTCGATCCAATCGCATAGTCGCCCGCGACCTGGGCCGACCACGTTCCAACGAATACCGATCCAGCGCTCTTCACCTGCTTCGCCAACCGCTCATGATCAACGACGAGATGCTCGGGCGCCGCGCTGTTGGCAAGCGCCATCGCCTCGCGGATCGACGAGGCGACGATGATGCCGCCGTGCGCGGCCAGCGAGTCGCGCGCGGGCCCATCAGCGGGCAATTGCGCTTCGACCGCTTGTGCGACGCGCGTCGCGAGCGCGCGGCTCGGTGTGACGAGCACAGCCCGTGCATCGGGATCGTGTTCTGCCTGCGCGATGAGATCCGCGGCGAGCCAGCCTGGGTCGCCTTTCGACGCCACGATGAGGATTTCCGTCGGGCCCGCGTAGAAATCGATTCCGCAATCGCTGGCCACAAGTGACTTCGCCGCCGCGACGTACCGGTTGCCTGGACCGACGATCTTGTCTACGCGTGGGATCGATTCGGTGCCGTAGGCAAGCGCCGCAATCGCATGCGCGCCGCCGAGCCGAAACAGCCGCGAGATGCCGGCTTCGAGCGCTGCGGCCATCACGGCCGGCTCGGGGCGGGGGCAGACCACAATCACCTCGCCCACGCCGGCGGCGATTGCCGGAATTGCCGTCATGAGCAGCGAAGAGGGAAGTGGATAACGGCCGCCAGGAACATAGCAGCCGACACGATCCAGCGGCACAATCCGCTGCTCCACCGCGATACCGGCGCTGACGCGTTTTTTCCAGCCGCGCGGGACCTGCTGCCTGGCAACGGTGCGTATATTCGCGGCAGCACGGCGGAGAGCCGAGCGAACCGGCGCAGGCACCAGACGGGCAGCCGCGGCCATCTGCTTCCGCGAAATTTCCGCTTCACCGTCGAGACCATCGAATTGCCGGGCGTAGCGCAGCAGCGCCGCATCGCCGTGCTGGCGGACGTCGGCGACGATCTCCGCCACGCGGCGCTCGGTCTCCGCGTCCCGAACGCGCTCAGGCGAAAGCAGCGCGCGCACCGCGGCACGATCCGTCGACTCAACGATCTTCACGGCTTATTTCCCACTTACTTTTCCACTTCTCAACTTTTCAACTTTTCCATTTCTTAGAGGACGATCTTGTTCAATGGATATTCAACGATCCCCTGGCCGCCGGCCGCCTTCAGTTTTGGAATCAGGTCGCGCACCGTGCGCTCTTCGATAATCGTGTTGACGGCGACCCATTCCTCGTCGCTCAGCGAGGAAATCGTGGGACGTTGGAGTGCTGGCAGCTGCTGCAGCACCTTGTCCAGATCGCGCCGACGGACGTTGAGCATCAGACCGACGCGCCCCTGCGCCTCGATCGCCGCTCGAAGCAGCAGCGAGATGTTCTCGATTTTTGTCCGCTTCCACGCGTCGGCGAGCGCATCCTGATTCGCAATCAATTGCGTGTTCGACTCGAGGACCGTATCGAGAATCCGCAGGCGGTTCGCGCGCAGCGTCGAGCCGGTTTCAGTCGCTTCGACGATCGCGTCGGCGAGTACCGGAGGTTTCACTTCGGTTGCGCCCCATGAAAACTCGACGCGTTTGATCGGCACCTTGAGCTTTTCGAAGTAGCCCTTCGTCACCTGTACGAGTTCGGTCGCGATCGTCGCTCCCGCGAAATCGGCAGGCGAGTGGAAGCGTGAGTCTTCCGGCGCGGCGAGGACCCAGCGGACCTTGCCGAAGCTCTGCTTCGAATAGACCAGATCGGCGAGGTTCGCCACGCAGGTGTGCGGATCTCGACCGAGCCTGTGCTCGGCGACCCAATCAAGGCCCGTGAGTCCCGCATCGAGCACGCCTTCGCAGACATACCGGGTCATTTCCTGGGCGCGGATCAGCATGCATTCGATTTCCGGATCGTCGATGGTGGGGAAGTACGACCGCGTGCTGACGTAGATGTTGAACCCCGCGCGCGCAAACAGTTGCACCGTTGCGTCCTGCAGCGAGCCCTTCGGGATGCCGAGTCGAAGCTTCATGGGACTGTGACGCCCTCCGCGCGGCGGAAGAAGCAGGTGCGTTCGCCCGTGTGGCACACGTTTCCATCGCCGAGCCGTTCCGCTTTCACCAGGACGGTGTCGTCATCGCAGTCGATGAGCACATCGCGCACCGCGAGTTTGTTCCCCGAGGTCTCGCCCTTGGTCCACAGCTTGTTGCGTGTCCGGCTGTAAAACGTCACGTAACCTGTCTGCCGCGTGACGTCCCATGCCTCCTGGTTCATAAAACCGACCATGAGTACCTCGCCGCTCACGTAGTCCTGCACGACCGCCGGCACCAGGCCATCAAGTTTTGAAAAATCCATATCCATTCGTGGGGGCGGCTTCAGCCGGCCCGTACAACAAAAAACCCCGCCTCAACTCCGGCGGGGTCTGCATTGCGTCTGGTAATTCGTGAAGGTTCTTAATTCCCTACGCGCGCAGTCCTGCCGGACGACCGTGGTGGCCGTGGTGATGATGGACGTGCGCGTGTGCCTGGAACCGAACCATTGACGTCAGAAGCCTATCAAATGCGACGGAGGGAGCGCAACCGGCGCTACGAGGAACTCCTGGCGATCATCACCTCCGTGGACTTGATAATCGCCAGCGCTTCCTCGCCCCGGCGCAATTTCAATTCCTCGACCGCATCCCGCGTGATCACGGCAGTCAGTCGCTGATCGCCGATTCGCAGGCGGACCTGTGCGAGCAGACCGTCGGCGCGGACCTCTTCGACGATGCCTCGCAGCTGGTTTCGACCGCTGATCGACACCAGCAATCCCCCGGCTCGCGGGCGCCTCACTCGCCCCCGCGGGGCCTTCCCCTGTGCCGCCAGCATCCGGTCGACTTCAGACTCAGGGACCCGGTGGTGACCACCGCCGGTGCGCACCGTCCGGACGGTGCCCTTGTAAATCCATTGCTTCAGCGCCGAGTAGCTGACGCCGAGCCGTTCTGCGGCCGCGCGGACGGTGAGAGGAGCCATCGAAGCCTGCCTGAAAACGTTGCTAATCGTATTCAATATCGGTTTGAATCATACTAAATTACTGCGATGCTTCGTCTCCGCACCCTGGCGCTTGTGGCGATGGCCTGTGCGGTGGCCCTGCCGGCGGTCGGGCCCACCTTCGCGCAAAGCGCTTCGGCGGGCGGGCAGCGGCGGCCGCCGGCCAACCGCCAGGTCGTCGTGTCTGCCGCCGTGAGCTTGACCGAAGTGCTGCAGCAGCTGGCGCCGCTTTATCAGCAGGCGAGCGGCGATCGGCTGGTGTTGAATCTTGGAGCATCCAACACGCTCGCGCGCCAGATTCGGTTTGACGCGGGCGTCGACGTCTTCATCAGCGCGGATGAAGCGCAGATGGACGCGGTTGCGATGAAGATTGACGCTTCGAGCCGGGTCGATCTGCTGTCGAACCAGCTGGCGATTGCAATCCCCGACGATCGGCCGCGTGACGTGATGTCGGCGCGGGATCTCCTGGATCCCGCGATTCGACGCATAGCGATCGGCGACCCCGCCGCAGTGCCGGCCGGCGTGTACGCGAAGCAGTACCTGCAGAACATCGGGATCTGGCTCGACGTCGCGAGAAAGATCGTACCTGCCGGCAGCGTGCGGCTTGCGCTTGCCGCGGTCGAGAGCGGCGCGGCGGACGCCGCGATCGTGTACCACACCGACGTTCCGGTTGCTGCGCATGCGCGCGAGGCGCTGCTGATTCCGGCGGCCGAGGCACCCCGCATTGTGTATCCCGCCGCTATCGTTCGCGCCGGAGGCAATCACGAGGGTGGCCAACGGTTTCTCGCGTTTCTGCAGACGCCGGCGGCGTCTGCCATGTTCACGCGCGCCGGATTTATCGCGCTGGCAACCTCCCGTTAACCACGAGTGACTGCTGAGATCCGCGACATCGCGATCTTCACGACGGTCGCCGCGATCGCGGCGACGGCTCTGATGCTGGTGCCCGGCGTCGCTGTGGCATGGCTGCTGGCACGCCGCGACTTTCGAGGTAAGTCGCTCGTCGAGACACTGGTGTCATTGCCGCTCGTCATGCCGCCCGTCGCTACCGGTCTCCTCCTGCTATGGCTGTTCAGCCGGCGGGGCCCGCTCGGCGCCGCACTGGCGCGCATCGGCATCGAGATCGTCTTCACACCCGCAGCCGTGGTCCTTGCGATGGCGGTGATGGGGCTGCCCCTTCTCGTGCGAACCGCGCGCGCGGGTTTCGAACAGGTCACGCGCCGATACGAACAGATTGCGGAAACGCTTGGAGCGGGGCCGTGGCGCGTGTTTTCGACCGTGACGCTTCCGCTCGCCGCGCGCAACATCCTCGCCGGCGCGGTGCTCGGTTTCTCGCGCGCGCTCGGCGAATTCGGTGCGACCATCGTCGTCGCCGGCAGCATTCCCGGCCGAACGCGCACGCTTGCGGTCGGCATTTACAGCTATACGGAAAGCGGTCAGGACGAGCAGGCAGCCGTCCTGCTGGCGATATCAGTAGTCATCGCATTTGCCGCGGTGCTCGCCTCGAACCGGTTAGCGAGGGAGGCCTGATGGCCGCCTTCGATTTCGACTTCACCCTCGAGCAAGGCGAGTTCACGCTGGCCTTCAACGTTCACGTCGACGCGCGGGCTCTCGCGCTGTTCGGCCCGTCGGGTTCGGGCAAGACGTCGGCGCTCGAAGCGGTCGCGGGCCTGCGGACGCCACGCCGCGGACGGATTGCCGTGAACGGGCATGTTCTGGTCGACACCGAGGCGCACGTGAATGTATCGATTCGCCATCGCCGCACCGGATATGTACCGCAGGACATTCTGCTGTTTCCACACCTGAATGTGCGCGACAACATCACCTACGGTCGGCGGGCAGGGAATCGTCCTGATCTCACCGTGCTGATTGATCTTCTCGAACTCGAGCCTCTTATGAATCGACGAGTGGGATCGCTCTCTGGCGGAGAACGTCAACGTGTCGCCATGGCGCGGGCCCTGTATTCCGGTCCGGACGTGCTTCTGCTGGACGAGCCGCTCGCGGCCGTCGACCTGCCGCGCCGCCGCCGTATCGTCGATGCGCTGCTCGGCGTCCGCGATCAACTGGGCGTCCCGCTCATCTACGTGACGCATCTGCCGGAGGAAGCGCTCACGGTTGCCGACTGGGCGGTGCTCATCGACAACGGCCGGATTCTCGCCGAAGGGCCGCCAAAACAAACGTTCGACTCGAACGCTCCTAACGTTAACGGACCGAACGATCAGCGCAGGATGTAAGCGTCGGCTTCGATTTCGACAAGCATGTCGGGATCGATCAGCTTCGCGACCTCCACCATGGATGTCGCAGGCCTGATGGTTCCGAAGAACTCGCCGTGCACGCGGCCGATTTCCTCCCATCGACTGATGTCGGTGACGTACATGCGCGTCCGCACGACATCCTCGAGTCGGGCGCCAGCCTGCTGCAGCGCGGACTCGATGTTGCGAAGCGTCTGCAGCGCCTGCGCGCGCATATCGCCTTTGCCGACGACTCGCCCATCCGCATCCGTTGCCGTCGTTCCCGAGACGTGCACATGGGAACCGACGCGCACGGCTCTCGAGTAACCGACCACCGGCTCCCACGGCCGGCCGCTTGAAATGTTTTGCCGCATGGAACGGATGTTATGCTCAATCTCGTGCTCCGACAGATTGCTTGGGTGTTGATGCTGGTTATCGCGGCTTCGCTGGCCGGGTGCCGCCAGGCCGACGGTCCGATGCCGGAGGCGACCGAATCGGTGGCGAATGAGCTCGGAGACATCAGCCGCGACCTGCAGAACGTGGCGTATCGGAATCCGTCCGGGACTGCGGATCTCAGCGACGACATCAGCCACTACGCGCAGGGCACCAACGGTGGTGAAGCGGCGGCCAAGGAGCTTGCGAGCCGTCTGGCAGAGGCGCTTGCGGGGAAGATGTTCAAGGTCGCGCAGGCGATGCCCGTGGCGCACACCGCCTGGGTCACGGTCGCTGCACGCCAGTTGAGCCCGCAGCAGATCGAAAATCTCAAGAACGAGATGAAATCAGAACTGGTCGCGCTCGGCGTCAACGAGCAGCAGGCGCAGAGCGTCGCCGACCAGGTGGGTGTGGTTCAGCAGGCGGTGACGGCTCGCCACCGCCGCTGGTACGAACGGTTATAGCCACTCTCAACTACCTCGCGACAGCCACTGGCTTCTCGACAACCTCCCACGGCAGTCCCGGCCGGCCGAAGTGACCGTAGTTCGTGGTGCTTCGATAGATCGGACGCAGCAGGTTCAGCTTCTCGATGATGGCGCGTGGCCGGAAATCAAAGGCGCTCGTGACGAAATCAGCTGCCGCGCGCTCGTCGCCGGTGCCGAAGGTATCGACTTTGACAGACACGGGCTTCGCCATTCCGATCGCGTAGCCGACCTGAAGCTCGGCACGTTTCGCGAGGCCGGCAGCCACGATCTGCTTCGCGACGTACCGGCAGAAATACGCGCTGCTGCGATCGACCTTCGAGGGATCCTTCCCGCTGAACGCGCCGCCGCCGTGCCGGCCCCAGCCGCCATAGCTGTCGACAATGATCTTGCGCCCGGTCACGCCAGCATCAGCGGATGGACCTCCGTGACTGAAATCGCCCGTCGGGTTCACGTAGAGGGTCACGTCCTTGCGCCACCATGCGCCAAGCGCACGCGGCCCAAGCTGCTCGCGAACGTATTCGGTGATCTGCTTCTGATTGACGGCAGGTGTGTGCTGCGTCGAGATGACGACGGCCGTAACTTCCTTCGGTTCGTAATTCTCGTAAAGGACGGAGACCTGCGACTTGCTGTCTGGACGCAGGAAATCGACTCGGCCCTGCTTGCGATCGTCGGTGAGACCCTTGGTCAGCTTGTGCGCCAGCAGAATCGGCAGCGGCATCATCTCCGGTGATTCGTCTGTGGCATAGCCGAACATGATGCCCTGATCGCCCGCTCCCTGATCGCCACTCTGGCTGGTTGCAGCTGTCACGCCCTGCGAAATCTGCGAGGACTGCCTTGTCATGATCGGGATCAGCTTCAGTGTCGTATCGCAGAACGGCTCCGAGTGATCGGTGTAGCCGATGTCCTTCACCGCCTGGCGGACAATCCGGTCGTAATCGAGCGTCGCGTTTGTCGTGATCTCGCCTGCGATGACGACAGTGTCGCTCTTGCACAACGTCTCACAGGCAACCCGGCTCGCGGCGTCGTGTTCGAGACAGGCGTCGAGGATCGAATCGGAGATGTAATCGCAGACCTTGTCGGGATGCCCTTCCGAGACCGATTCAGACGTGAAGATGAAACGCGACATGTCACTCCTTCGGAGCAAAAAAAAGCCCGCGACTTGGGTCGCGGGCAATCCTTCGCGACTTAGACGGTAACGCCCAGACGCACGCCTGGACGACCATACGCCGCGCGGCCCATCAAGTCGGTGAAATCGCCGCGCGCCACGAAACGGGGCAGTATAGCACTGGCTCAAGGCTCAGGGCTAAAGGCTCTGGGACTCACCTTGAGCCATGAGCCTTGAGCCATGAGCCTTCTGCTCCTCGTTCACCACGGTGATGCCGTCGGCCCGGGCATCGATCCAATGCGCCCGCTGTCGACGCTCGGCAGAGCCGCAACCGACAGAATTGCAAGCGCCGCCGCGTCGCGCGGCGTCAAGCCCGATGCGATCTGGCACAGCGGAAAGGTTCGAGCCCGTCAGACGGCGGAGATCTTCTGGAAGGCCTGCAACCCACTCGCGCCGCTGACCGCCGAGCGTGGCCTGCTCCCGGACGATCCGCCACAGTGGATGCGCGGTCGCCTCAACGGCGAGGAGCGAAGCATTCTGATTGTGGGTCACATGCCGTATCTGCCGCGGCTGCTTCTGATGCTGACCGGAGTACGCGATGAGCCCACCGTGTCATTCCCGCTGCACGGATGTGTGGCCCTCGAGGCCGACGGAGATCAATGGAAAGAGATCTGGAGATTGGAATCGTAACCGTCCGGACCGTTCAGACATGGACCAAGTCCAACTCCGAACGATCCGAACGATCCGAACGATCCGAACGATTCGAACGATCCGAGCGAATTACCAACGGAACGTGAGACCCGCGGTCCCGCGCCAGAAGTCGAACTTTCCGGCTGCCAGCGTGAAGCCTCCGTTCTGCTCCGTGTCCTCCAGATCGCGGAAGTAGCGCAGGTCGCCGCGGAACCCGACATGGTCGGTCATGAAGCCCATCGCGCCGAAGCCAAGGTTCATGCCCCAGTCGTTGCTATCGACTGTAAACAGCTGTGCCGCATCTTCAACGTGCGTCTTCATCAACCCGAGACCACCACTGACGTACGGACGGAAGCCCGGGCCGCGCTGGCCGCCGACGGGAATGCCGACGACGACGTTGGCCATCAGGTTCTGAACGTTGTCGCTGTCCGCGAAGCTGATGTTGTCGGTGCTGTTCTCGAAGAACGTCGGCGTGTACGACCAGTCCGCTTCGAATCCAACGATGCCGGCACCCATCCAGCCAAGCGTTGCGCCGTAGGTGAGCTTGTCGTTCGATGGGGTATCGCCACCGAAGCCGATACCGATGTTCGGCGTGAACAACCAGTCAGCGCGGGCGCTCGCGGGTCCTACGACGAGCAGCACCGCTGCTATCAGTGCGCACTTCTTTAACATCTGTTGTCCCTCCTCCGTCCGTGTCGTCGCCTCTTGCGACGGGTGTCTCCCGTCGCTGCGGGGGTGCAAGCAAGGTGCCTGCGCCGTGCCGCCGAGCTAATCAAACGATTGACAGAACTGGAGTTTTCTTTTTTGTAGAGGCGGACCCTAGGGTCCGCCTCTACGGAGGTCGGCCTCTACGCCACGGCGAGCGCGGCCGTCTGCTGCGACAGCAGTTCCCACGCACGCTGCGTGTGCGCGGCTGTTGTGCGCAGATGGCCGATCGCGATACGGATGACGAACGCGCCATTGACGCGGGTATGGGACAAGAAGACGTCGCCGGTTGCGTTCACCGCGTCGAGAAGACGTTGGTTGAAGAGGTCGAGTTCAGCAGATCCAAGGCGCAACGCGCGTGGATTTGCGCGGAAGCACACCACGCCAAACGGCACCGCTGCAAGCCGTTCGAAATCAGGATGGTCATCCACGCACGCGGCGAACTCATGCGCGAGGCGAATGTGTTCGGCGAGGATGCTCCGGAGCCGAGCCGCACCAAAATGTCGAAGAATCATCCAAAGCTTTAGAGATCGAAAGCGGCGGCCGAGCTGGATGCCCGTATCCATCAGGTTCTTCGCGCCCTCACTCGCTTCGGATGTCTTCAGATACTCGGGAACGAGTGAGAACGCGTCGCGCACCACGTCCATGCGGCGGCAATAGAACGCGCTGAGATCGAATGGTGTGAACAGCCACTTGTGCGGATTGATCACGATGGAGTCCGCGCGATCCCATCCGGCGAAGTAGTGCGCGCACTCCGGCAGCATCGCGGCGACCCCGGCATAGGCCGCGTCCACATGCAGCCAGATGCGATGGTCCCTGCAGAGGTCTGCGACAGCGTTCACCGGATCGATCGCAGTGGTCGAGGTCGTCCCGATGGTCGCGACGACGGCGACCGGTGTGGCGCCGGCCCGTCGATCTTCGTCGAGCGCGGCACGGAGCGCATCCGGCTGCATGCTGTGCTGCTCGTCGACAGGAATGCGGCGCAGCGACGACTGCCCGAGCCCGAGCGTCAGCACGGCTTTGTCGATCGACGAGTGCGCCTGCTCCGAGCAATAAACGCGCAGTGAACCAACATCGGATCGGGCTGCGAGGCCTCGCTCCCGCACTTCCGGCACCGCTGCCTGACGCGCGGCCGCAAGCGCATGGAGACTCGAGATCGAGGCAGTGTCATAGATGACGCCGTCAAATGCGTCTGGAAGGCCAAGAAGGCCGCGCAGCCACGCGAGCGAGACCTCCTCCAGTTCAGTAGCGGCGGGCGACGTGCGCCACAGCATCGCCTGCTGATTGAGCGCCGCCGACAGAAATTCCGCGAGCACGCCGGACGCGCTCGTCGTGGCGGGAAAGTACGCGAAGAAGCCGGGGTGGTTCCAGTGCGTCAGCGCCGGGACGAGGATGCGTTCGAAGTCCGCAAAGATCTCATCGAAGCGTTCGCCGGCTTCGGGTCCGCGCTCCGGCAAGGCGCGACGCACCTCGCCTGGCGCGACGCGCGGCAGGACCGGGTACCGCTCCGATCCACTCAGATAGTCGGCGATCCACTCCACGAGCGCGTGCCCGTGACGGCGGAACTCGGACGGGTCCATTCTGGTTGGTCGTTGGTGGTTGTGGTTGGTGGTTAAGGTTCAACCACGAACGACCAACCACCAACCACCAACAGGTTACTTATGAGCCGCGATGTAGTTGGTCGCGAATGTCTTCATCGCCGGCGACAACGTTGCGATCGCGTTGGCTTCCTCCGCCGCGCGTTCTGCGGTCCATCCGTCCTTCAGAGCGCGCTTGATCATCCACATCGACGCCGCGCGGTTGCCGCCGCCACAATGGATGTACGCAGGCTGATTGCTCTTGTCGGACACAGCAACGAGGAATTGATCCGCGACTTTGGGATCTGGCATCGCCCCGTTCAACGGCAGATTGATGTACTTGATGCCCGTTGTCTTGACCGCCGCTTCTTCTTCCGCCACACCCTGCTCGGTGGGAAGCCTGAAGCTGATGATCGAGGCGAACCCCTGTTTCTTCAGGTTTGCAACGCCGGTGGCGTCAGTCGCGCCGCCGCACGCAAACACAGCGTCAATCTGGTTGAAGTTCTGCACGCCGCCCACGTCGACCTTCTTGACCTGGGCGAAAACCGGCGCTGCAAGCATCGCGACCGCGAGGGCCGCCACCAGACGATAGGCACTCATGGAGTATCTCCTTCGGTCGGAGATATTACTTCGGTTGGTGGTTGGTGGTTAATGGTTAGTGGCGGCCACCACCAACCAGCTACTCTTCGACGGTAACAGTCGCCGGCTTGACCAGCCTCACCGTCACTGGAGTGCCCGACGGCAGCGTTGCGGCATTGCGGCCTCCGGCCACTACCGCGGCCGTGCCCGCTCCGGCGCCGGCGGATGCGCCAATTGCCGCTCCCTTTGCGCCACCGAAGATTCCTCCGAGGATCGCGCCGCCAATCGCACCACCGCCAATCTTTGCGACGCTCTCACCCGTCGGGCTATCGCCTTCGCGATAGATCGTGTCGGTTTCGATTGGCACCCGTGTGCCATCCGCCAGTACGACTGACGTGAACCGAATCCCGAGACGCGCCCGCTCCTTCACTTTCCCTCCGCGTTCGACCGACGTCACCTCGCCGCGTGCCGTCGAACCGGCAGGGATTGCGACGCGGTCGCCGACGCGGACATCGCGCGTGACACGGGCGGTGACTTCATCCTCGACGCGCGCCTTTTCGCTGCTGACCGAGCTTTCCATCTGCAGACCCAGCACAGAGTCTTGCGCGACAACGAGATCCACAAACCGCGGTTCTGGCGGAGCAGCGGGGAGTACGGGTTCAACCGCAGCCGGTTCAACGGACTTCGGTTGGATCACTCTGGTATCGAGGGTCGTCGGCGGCGTGGCGATTGGACGTGAATCGACAATCGCCGGGCGAGCTGGTTGTGTTGCTCGAGGCGTGCTTTGCACGCGAGCCGGAGCGCTCTTCGGCGGCGCCGGTGCAGGGCGAGGACTTTCAACGCGGGCTTTCGCCGGTGGCGCAGCGACTGGTGCCAGTGCTGCGGGCGATGCCGGCGCGGCCGCGGGGGCTGGTGCGCCTGGCGCATCGGCGATGACGCCTTCGGACTGCTCGACGTCGCCGGTGGCCACGTCCGCCGCAGGAGCAGCCGCCGGAGCGGCGCTGTTCGACGGACGGCTCGCCAGAAACGCGCCTGCCGCGCCAACCGTGATGCACGAAGCAGCGATGACCGCCACAGTGGACGTTCTCATTTCCATAGCAGACCTCTAGAGCAAGGCCTGTACCCCCAGATTCGCGAGAATTCCTGTGAATTATCGCGCTAGTTTATCGCTCGCCTTGTCAACGGCTGTCCCCGGTTGTGGGCGCAGCCGCGATATCCCTCTAGGTCTCGTCGGCGCGGCTGATCCATGCCACTTCCGCGGCTGCGAGAGGGATGGCCAGTGCGTCGAGCAGCGCGCAGGGGTCAGCATGGGCGACCACTATCTCTCGATTACCTGCCTTGATAAAACCCTCCGCGACGCCGCGGTCGAACTGTTCAATCAGCGGGTCGTAGAAACCGCGCACATTGAGCAGTCCGCATGATTTCCGATGGACGCCAAGTTGTGTCCACGTGATGACCTCGCAGAACTCCTCGAAGGTTCCAAAGCCGCCGGGCATCGCCAAGAATGCGTCCGCGAGCGCGGCCATCGTCGCCTTCCGGTCGTGCATGGAGTTGACGATGCGGAGATCGGGCAGGGCTCGGTGCGCGAGCTCGCGCGCGACCAGCGCGTGCGGAATGACCCCAATCGCGTGACCGCCCGCCTCGAGCACGGCATCCGCGATGACACCCATCAGACCAACGCCGCCGCCTCCGAAGACCAGACCGATCCCGCGCCGCGCCATCTCGCGGCCAAGCTGCACTGCGGCTTGAGCGTACTGAGGGTTGTCTCCCGTACTCGATCCGCAAAACACACAGATGCGGCGAAGCCCCACCTTGGGCAGTTTACTGCGCCGCGAACTCAGCGGTGGTCAGTACAATCGCGTTGTGAAGGTTACGGTTGTGGGCGGCGGCATCATCGGGTGCGCGGTCGCACACGCTCTTGTGTCGCGCGGCGCGGCTGTCCGGATCGTCGACATGCGCGGCGCCGGCCGCGGCGCGACGCAGGCGTCGGCGGGAATCCTGGCCCCGTACATCGAAGGGCACCTCGATGCGCTTCTGCGGCTTGGCGTAAACAGCCTGGCGCTTTACGACGAGTTCGTGGCGCGTGTGTCTGCCGATGCGCAGCAGCCGATCGAGTACGAGCGGTCGGGTTCATTGCACGTCGCCAAAAACGAAGCTGCAGCCATGGAACTGGCCATCGCGGCGCGCCGATTCGCGCACGTAGGCGTTGCCCACGAGCTGATGCCGCCTCAGGAGGCGCAGCGTCTCGAGAGCGCGCTGTCGCCGCGGATGATCTCGGCACTGCTGTTGCCCGACCACGGGTACGTGCGGGCGTCCGAGCTGACTTCCGCTCTTCTCGCGGCGGCGATACGGCTCGGCGCGGAGATGGTCGTCGCCAGCGTCGAGGAGATCTGCACTGGCACCGGCGCATGCATCGTGCGTTCGTCGGCTGGTCCGCTGGAAAGTGATACCGTCATCCTCGCAGCCGGCAGTTGGAGCGGCCGGGTGCCGCCGCTGACACCCCCCGTGCGTCCGGTGCGAGGTCAGCTCCTTCATCTTCATTTTGAAAAGCGTCCGTTGTCGCGTGTGGTGTGGGGAAATGATTGCTACCTTGTTCCATGGCGCGATGGCTCACTCCTTGTGGGCGCCACCGTTGAAGAGGCGGGCTTCGACGAAACAGCCACGGCGGCTGGCGTGACACGATTGCTGGAATCGAGTGCGGAACTGCTGACCCCGATGCCCGAGGCGCGTTTTGACGCGGTCCGCGTCGGTCTCCGACCGGGCACTCCCGACGAGTTGCCTCTGATCGGCCCATCGTCAACAATGCCGGGCGTCTATTACGCGACGGGCCATTATCGAAACGGCGTCCTGCTGTCGCCGCTGACTGCGAAGGTCGTGGCAGATCTTGTGCTCGACGGCAGGCGCGATCCGGATCTGGAGCTGGTTCGTCCCGATCGATTTGGACTGTAATGCAGTCACGGAGTTTTCTTGTATGACCCTCCTGTCCAACGCGGAGATTGACGTGCAGGTGAAGACGCTGGATGGCTGGACGCGCGACGGCGACGCGATTCGCAAGCAATACACCTTCAAGGGATTTCCCGAGGCGGTCGCCTTCCTCAACCGGCTCGTACCCGACGCCGAGCGCGCGGACCATCATCCCGACATCACGATCAACTATCGACGCGTCACCCTCTCCTGGTCGACGCACGACGAAGGCGGACTCACGGCCAAGGACATCGACGGTGCAAAGATGGCCGATCGTCACGCCCGCGAGCAGGCGTGAAGCTCAAGAAGTACTACTCGTCGCGCGAGGTGGCGTCGATGACCGGTCTCACCGCACGACAGCTGCAATGGTGGGATGCGCGCCGCCTGTTTCTTCCTGCCATCGCTCCGCAGCGGACCGAAGCGGGCGGCTTTACGGAACGGCGATACACGCCGCTCGATGTGCTCGAACTGCAGGTGCTCGCCGATCTTCGCCGCCGGGGCTTCTCCGTGCCGCGGCTGCGGCGGCTCCTTTCGACGCTGCGGGAAGTCTTCGGCGTCCGGCTCTACGAAGCGATTGGTGACGGCGGGCCGCTGACGCTCTTCATTGGGGGCGATCAGCTCTTTGCGCGCACGGCCGAGGGGCACCTCTATAACCTCGATCGGCCGGCGCAGGCGTTGATGATGGTCGGCGAGGAGTTGCCGCTGCGCCCGCTCGCGGCGCGGGAACGGCGTCGACGGAAGCCTGGGATCGATCGGCTCAGCGGATCGGAAAAACCTTCTCGAGGTCGTCGGCCGGCCGGGCAATGACGTGAACGCCGATCAGTTCGCCGACGCGCCGCGCCGCGGCCGCGCCTGCGTCGGTCGCCGCTTTGACCGAGCCGACGTCGCCGCGAATCAGAGCGGTCACGAGCCCCGCATCGACCTTCTGCCAGCTGACGAGCACGACGTTCGCGGTCTTCAACATCGCGTCCGCCGCCTCGATCATGCCGATCAGGCCGCGCGTCTCGATCATGCCGAGCGCGTCGCCGATTTCGCGTTCGTCGCTGCCCTGAGAAGACTTTTTGGAATCTGCCATTGGATGTAGGCGGACCTTCAGGTCCGCCTAACTCTACCATCGTTCCCGCTCGCGAAGACGCGTGATGTGCGCGACGTGATGACGCGAGTGCCAGGCGTAATGGTGCACCAGGTAGTCGACCGTGATCTGACCAATCTCAGGATGGACGAGCGGGCGGGCGAATTGATCGGGCGTCAGTGCGCGCAGCACGGTCGTCCAGCGAGCGTGCAGCGAATCGAGCATCGAGAGCGACACGTCGATCGGCAGCCGCTGATCCGGCAGCTGCGCAAACGCCTCCTGATCGTACGGCTTGATCGTCGGGTTGTTCTCGGTAATGGCCAGCTTCAACCGGATGTACGCATTCAGATGACTGTCGGGCACGTGGTGCACGACCTGCCGGACGGTCCATCCGCTGGGCCGATACGGTGTGTCGAGCTGCGATTCGGAGAGGCCGCTTACGGCTGCCCGCATCCGTTCCGGTAGTGCTGCGATGGCTTCTATGGCGTCACTGCGCGAGGCCGGCGTCATCGAAGCGGGCAGCGTGAATTCGCCGATCGGGTATCGCAAGTCTGCCGTTGACATGCGCATCTTGTACAACGCAAATCCCAAAACCCAAACCCCAAATCCCAAACCCCAACCCGAATCCCATTAGGATTTGGGGTTGGGACCTGGGATTTGGGATTTGAACTGCTAATCGCCGAAGGCGAGATCCTCGAAGAGATTCTCGACGCGACCTACCCCGTGTGGCACGAAGGGCTGACGCGGGACGCCTACGCCCGCTGGAACGCCGCGCAGCTGCGAACAACCTGGGGTGCGGACCACCTTCGCCGTTTTGCTCTCCTTGACGATCGCGGCAGGTGGGTCGCAAGCGCGAAGCGCTACCTGTGGCCGATCCGTCTCGACGGGGTGGACGCCGTCATGTGCGGTGTTGGCGCGGTATTCACCCTTCCGGAAAAGCGAGGGCACGGCTACGCGGCGATGATCATCGAACGTCTGATCGATCTGTCGCGCCGCGAGGGCGCGGCTGTCGCAGGGCTGTTTTCAGAGATTGGTGAGCGGTTCTACGAGCGGCTCGGATTCACAACCGTTCCGCTCGACGAGGTTGACGTGCAGGTCGAGCGCAGAAACGGCGCGCCCGCCATGCTCGTGCGGTCCGGCGAGCAGCGCGATCTGCCGGCGCTGGCGTCGATGCATACCACGCGGTCCGCGGATGTTCGTTTCGTACTGCGGCGCGACCCGTCGGTCATCGCGTATGCGCTGACGAAGAAGCGTCTGCTTTCCGGCCTTGGGGATGGATCGGCAGGTTCTCGCGCTCAGCGTCAAACGGAATTCTTCGTCGCGGAAGAAGGGGCGACCGCCGTCGCCTACGTCGTCCTGACCGTCTCGCCTGCAGGATGGACCCTTGAAGAGGCGGGCGATCGGGACCCTGCCGGCGCACGCCTTGGCGGGATCCTTCAGGTGCTCCTCGCGCGTGAACCGTCTCGTTCGGCGCCGCTCGTCCGCGCGTGGTGGCCGCCGGCGATGCCGGTACCGCCGCAGATACGCTTGAAGAACCGAGTTCCCGCGCGCGACATTTTCATGCTGCGGCCGATTGCCGATGTCCGCATCCCGTCACGGGCGGAGGAGGTCTTTTACTGGAGGAGCGATTACTTTTAAGGCTTCAGGCTCCCGGCCTCCGATAAGATAAACACCATGTCCCAGGAAGTCCTCACCGAGCTCGTCAAGGCGCTCGAACGCGGCGAAGAAGTGGCGCTGGTGACCATCGTCGCCGCGCAAGGATCAACTCCGCAGCGTGTCGGCGCGAAGATGCTCGTCTATCCTGACGGCCGGATTGCGGGAACCATCGGCGGCGGCTGCTACGAAAACGATGCGCTCGGTAAAGCACGGGAAGCGCTGCTCGCGCGCAAACCGCGCCTGGTCAAGTACGATCTCACCGATGACTTCGCGGAGGAATCAGGTCTCATTTGCGGGGGACAGATGACCGTGTACATCGAACCCGTTGAAGCGGCCCCGCAGCTGTACATCGTCGGTGCCGGCCACGTCGGCCATCAGCTCGCGAAGGTTGCGCGTCCCGCCGGCTTCCGCATCCACGTCCTCGACGATCGCGAGAAGTTCGCCAATGTGGAGCGATTTCCGGAGGCCGACGAGATCACCGTCGATTCGATTCCGGACTGGCTGCACAAAGCGGACATCCCGCAGTCCGCGTACGTCGTTGTCGTCACCCGCGGACATCGCCACGACCTCGACGCGCTGCGTTCGCTTGCTGCGCGCGACCTGCGTTACCTGGGGCTCATCGGCAGCAAGGCCAAGGTCAAGAAGATCTACGACGCGTTGATTGAGGAAGGCATGCCGTTCGAGTGCCTTTCGCGCGTGCACGCGCCAATTGGCCTCGACATCGGCGCCGTGACGCCCGAAGAAATCGCCATCAGCATCCTTGCGGAGCTCATTGCGGTCCGCCGCGGACGCATGGACCAACCTCACGTCGCAGCCGCGTCGCTGCAGTGGAGGAAGCTACCCGCCTCTCTCGCAAAAGAATGATCCCGGCCGTCGTGCTGGCCGCGGGAAAGTCTTCCCGCATGGGGCGAACGAAAGCGCTGCTGCCGCTCGGCTCGTCGGGTGAAACATTTCTCAACCGAATCATTCGAGTCCTCCGCGACGGTGGCGCGGATGCCGTCGTCGTGGTGATTGGAGGCGATGCCGCTGCCGTGCGCGCGTCGCTGCCGCGCGATGATGTTCACCTGTCATCGGTCGAGAATCCGCGTTACGAGGACGGGCAACTGTCGTCGCTGCTCGCCGGCCTGGCAGCGGTCGAGCAGCGGCACGACAACGTGGAAGCCGTGATGGTGACGCTCGTGGACCTGCCGCTCATTTCGGCGGCAACCGTTCGCGCGGTGCGGGAAGCATTTCTCGCGAGTCCCGGCGCGCCGCTGGTGCGGCCGCGGCGCGGCGAGCGCCACGGGCATCCGGTCATCTTCAATCGCAGTATTTTTGGAGAACTGCGCCGCTCGGACCCCTCAAAGGGCGCCAAACCCGTCGTTCACGCGCACGCAGCCGAGGAAGTCAATGTGGATGTCGACGATGAGGGTGCGTTCATCGACATCGATACGCCCGAAGACTACGAACGATTCATCGCGCGCTTGTAGAGGCGGACCTTCAGGTCCGCCTAACGATTCACCAATTTCAGATCGAGCGACTTCGCCTCGCCGTCGCCCATCGTAAAACGGGTCGCGCGATCTTTGATCTGGTCGAGGAACTGCGGATCGGTTCCTTCTCCATCCTCGAGATAGTCGACAGCGACCGCGAGATATCGATCTTCGGGCGGCAGCGCTCTAATCCGGAATTGTCCCTGCTGGTCGGCCCGCCCGGTCTTCACATAGCGTGACGGGAACGTCCATTTCACCGGGTCGTCGGGAAAAACCACCACGGTATAGTCACGTGTGACTTCGCCCTTCCCCGTGGTGACTTTGCCGTTCAGATCGCTGACCTTGTCCGTCACGATGATCTGCAGACCGGAGTTTTCGGTGCTGCCGCGGAACTCCAGCGCCGAATCGGTCACATCGACACCGTTGAACATCACGGCCTTCAAGGTCCACTCCTGCGGCAGCCCGTTCACGCGGATGAATTTCTGGCCGCTCAATCCGGTCAGCACGAACGTGCCGTCGTCTTCGACACGCGTAGGACGGTTCCCGAGAGGGCCAGGGAGGAACGTGCCGTTGGCTGACTGCGCCACAATCTGAATCTGATTCGTGTTCAGCTTCGCAACCGAGCGTTCGGCGGCTACGACATTGCCACTGAGGCTTGTCCCGCGTGATGCGACAACAGTCAGTCCGGTCACATCCTCGTTGCCGACGGTGAGGGGGATAGTGGCCATCTCGATGTCGTCGAGACCGCCCCCGCCCGGACCTCCGATCCGGATCGCAAAGCCGCCGCCGCGTCCACCTGGACCCGTAACCGCCATCAACGTGTAATTGCCCGGCGCGACATTCGCGATCGTGAAGCTGCCGTCGGGCCGGACGCGGCCGTTGCCGCCGCCAAACGCAAAGATCGCCGGCCCGCCACCGGGTCCACCGATGCCGTCGGCAGGCATCAGCGTGACCATGCCGTTGGACAGCGCAGTGCCCATCGAGTTCAACGCGGTGCCGGTGATTTTCACTGTTCTGACCGGTTGCAACGCGAAGTTCATATTCGGCTGTTCCTGGCCGACGCCAAGCGTGATCCGCTGGGCTTCCGCCACGCTGCCGCTACCGGGGTAGTACGTTGCCGCGTAGCTCGTGGTGTCGTTGTTGTTGTCGTCGAAGAACGGCCCGTTCGCCGCGCGAAGCGTGGCGCTGATGTAGTAGTCGCCGGGCGCCAGACCGTAGATGCGATACGAGCCCGTGTCGTCGGTCTGATCGCCGCCGCCGGCGGGTGTGAGGCGGCGCTGTCCCTGGACAGTTTGATAACGAAGCACCTGTACGCGCGCATTCGCCACCGCATCGCCGTACTCGTCGAAAATGCGTCCGGTAATCGCCGCGCCGCGCGGCAGCGCGAAGTCGGCGCGCTCCATCACCTGCGCATCTGCAATCTCAATAGGTGAGCCAGCCTCAAACGAACGCTTCTGCCCGTAGCGAAGCGTCATGAAGCCCGCTTTTGACGCGGTCAGGTTCCAGCGGCCCGCCGGCAGATCCTTGAACTCGAAGCGCCCCTGCGCGTCGGTGCTGACGAGACGGTTGGCTCGCAGCTCGCCTGCCTGGGCGCGCACCTGCGCGCGCCGAATCGGCGTACCGGTGTCGGCGGATACAACGCGACCGCGGATCACCGCTGTGCCTGCTGCCTGATCCCCTCCCAGATTTGCGCCGGTCGCATCGCGCGGCGGCAGTTGTCCGCGGCCGCCGCCTGCCTGGCCGAACGCGCCGCCTTGCGCCCCCGCTCCCGCGCCGCCTTGCCGACCCTGTGCCACCAGAGCAGAGGAGGGCAACCACGCCGTCACCGCGAGCATGACGAGAGCGGGAATGAGCCGAACTACGGGGTGCTTCATGGCGAAATTATGACGCGCGGGTCGCGATGAAAGTTGTGAAGAGTTTAAGGCGCGGCAAGCCCCTCGACGTTGTTCGGGGCAAGCGCGCGGGCGGCGCGGTCGAGCGCGGCTGCCAGCCGTCGCTCTTCCTCGGCTAACCGTGCGGGTGCATGGGCCTCGATTGCCTCGGAAATTCCCGGGAGCACTTGCGGCTGATAGGTGAACGCCGGGGCATAAATCAGGTGGCGGAACCATGGTCGGCCTCGAAGGCCGGCGCTGTCGACCAGCGCCGGTTCGACATCCATCAGCGCCCGGTTCGCCGCATCGAGCGCATCTTCGTCATTTCGATTGAGGGCTTGATGTGAAGCGGTCGCATGCGCCCTCGCGACGGCGTGGAAGCGCGTCAGCGCGGCGGATACGGCGTCAAGCCGCACGCCGCCTCGTGCTGTGACTTCGTCCAGAAAATCTTCGACTCGCGACGCGTAGCGCACCGCATCGAGCGGCAGCAGATCCGCGTTCGCGAGACGCAATGCCAGCACCGTCCAGATGCGGGTCAGCGCGGCGTGGCGCAGGAAGCCCGGATCGGCGAATCGCGAGACCCATTCGTGAGTGTCGTAGGCGGAGTGGTAGACGCCGTACGGCCCCTGAAATCGCATATCGACAACCGGGATGCCGACGAAATTGAGAAACACCGTGTAGTCGGAGCCAGCGCCGATGCGCGTGTCGATGGTCGAGTCGGGAACGTCCGCGGATTCCGCCACGACGTGGGCCAGCGAGGGAACCGCGCGGGCGAAAAAGTCGGGACCCGAGACAGCTGCGTCGACGTTCAGATAGGCGATTGCTTTCTCGCGCAATTCGCGCTCGTGCTCTTCGCCCCATTCCGTCGAAGAGGTCAGCGCGAACTCTTCGGCATCCCAGCTTGCGAGGAGGATGGTGCGCCTCGGCCGCATCCCGTTGCGCGAAAGTGATCCGAGTGCACGAGCCATTTCCATCATCACCGCTGAACCGCTCGACGGATCCACCCCGCCGTACAGCCACGCGTCACGATGATTGCCGGCGATCACCCATTCGTCTGGAGATACCGATCCGTTGATGCGGCCGATCACCGTCCAGACCGGCTGGATCGCATCGTCGTTGACGACGTGCACACGCAGTGTGACATCGCTCACGCGGAGTGCATCCAGGATCGTCCGCGCGTCACGCGTCGAAATCGGGACGCTGATGATGGACGGCATCGCGGGAGCGTCATGCTTCGGAAGACGCGCGTGCCCAGGTCGGGGGGGCTGTCCGGGGGTGAGCGGATCGCCGGGTGCGATGAAATCGAAACCAACGCTGCCGGGCTGGATCCGCTCATCGGGCGCCCACGGTCCCGCAGGGTAGGCCGGTCCTCGCACGCTTCCAGCATCCGACTCGCCCGCATACATCAGCACCGCCGCCGCACCTCGTTGCTGGGCGACATACACCGCGTATCCGCGGTAGGTATACGGAACGGCGTGACGGACGAGAGCAATCTTCCCGCGAATGTCGACGCCGCGTGCGGCGAGGTGATCAAAATCCGACGGCGCGCCGACGCCTGCATCAACGACTGCGGCGGTGACGTTGCCGCTTGCGCCGTACGCATGAAATGCGACCGGATCGTCCGGACGTTCGCGCAGCGTTGCCGTCCAGTGATGCGGGCCGACCATCTCGACGCTCGCATCGCGTCCGTTTGGCAGCAGCACCCTGTGTTCGACGATCTGCACCTCGTCGAGGCCGGCCGCGAGCCACTGATCCCGCGTCCATTCCGCAAGCGTCCGATCGCGAGGTGACCCGGCGGCGTGCGGCTCAGCGGTCAGGAATCGGTGATCGGCCTGGATGCGGCGCGTCGAAGGGAAGCGCGCGATGGCGCGCTCGACTGCCTGCTGCGCGGGGAGATGAGCGGCTGTGAATCCATCGATTTGCGCGTTCAGGCCAGGGTGTACGGGCCTCGCCGTCAGCAGCGC
>JACXTT010001684.1_pt1 | contig 36390 bp, 30 predicted proteins | sample 9270951 | NCBI WGS metagenome assembly JACXTT01 (sample SAMN15532306, study PRJNA645909) | rock metagenome | isolation source: weathered quartz diorite | place: Puerto Rico | collected 2017-06-21 | reverse complement strand
CCCTCGGCCGGCACCGGCGGACCCTCCGCCGGCGCCTCCGGGATGCTGGGTGGCGCCGCCGTCCAGGTCGTGCGGCCGCAGTGGAATCGCGGACGCTGGCGCGCCCTCACCCTCGCCGCCACGGCGTTGCTGCTCTCCGCCGTGTTCCACTGGACGCCGGTCCAGATTCTGGCTCTTGCCGCCGCGGCCGGCTACCTCTGGAGGCCGCCCGCCGCATGAACGTCTTCGTCTTGTACCTGTTGCTGCTGAAAGCCACTCTTACCTCTTTCAGCGGCCTCACTTCCCTGCCCATGATCCATCGCGACCTGGTGGCCGACCGCCACGTCCTTACCGACCGTCAACTGAACGCCGCTGTCGTCGCCGGACGGACGGTCCCCGGACCCAACGGGTCCTACGTCGTCAGCGTCGGCTACTTCGTCGCCGGAGTTCCCGGGGCGTTGGCCGGCTGGCTGGCCATGGTGACACCGGCATTTCTAATGATTCCCCTGCTGCGCTTCGTAGGCCTTCGCGCCGAGCACCCCGCCGTGCGAAGCGCCATTCAGGCCGTTACACTCGCGGCGGCCGGCTTGATTGTATCCGCCACCATCCCGCTTGCCCGCGACGCTCTCTCCGGCGTCTTATCGATAATCATAGCCGCAGCCAGCCTGCTCATCATCGCTTTCACGCGTTTGGACACGCTCTGGATCATCCTCGGCGCGGCCCTGGTCGGCCTGGCAGCCGGGATGGCCTAGTTCAATGGTGTAGTTCAACGAGCCCTGGCCCAAAAACACCACCCCGGCTGTTTTCAACCAGATAGGAAGTTCTTTACCTCTCCGCGCCACTCACAGGTTGTGCAACTTTTTCCCTATCCGTGGCCGAAAGGCACACTTTCCGCGAAAAGATCCGTCTGATTTGAAAGGACGTAATAAATGGTTAGGGAATTGCTCCACACAGGCACGACGCAGTAGCGCGAGGGCGTACACGGAGGAAACATGGCCATCTTTCAAATCACCCGAACCGGATTGGCAGCCATCGCCGTCCTCGTCGTGATTCTATGGGGTTGCCTGGTTACCGAGCGCCAACTGCTCAAGCAGTCGCGGATGGATGCCTACCACGCCATGCGCGATATTCGCTATCTCAAACTGCGGCGTCAGATCGAGCCCGCGTCGGCCCCCGCCCGGCTGCCCTCCGCGCCTAAGCCGATCCAGGCTTCCTAAAGCTGGCTTCTAAAAGCCGCGCATTCTCTGTGGTAACCTAGCTTTGCATTGACTCCCGCAGCCCAATTCTCCGCCCGTCAAATCGTGGTTCGATCCTGGGATGGCCAGACTTCAACGATCCCGGCTGACCGCACCAGCGTCACCTTGGGTCGCTCCGGCGCCAATGATCTCAGCTATCCCGAAGACGGCGGCCTTTCCCGCCAGCATCTCACCCTGGAGCGAACCGGAGACCGCTGGACCGTCCGCGACCTCGGAAGCAAGAACGGGACTTTGCTCAACGGCGTCCGCATCGCCGGCCCCACCCCGTTTCAGCCCGGCGACCACGTCACCGCAGGCCACCTCACCATCGAATTCGAATCCGCCGCCGGCACGCTGCCCGCCCAAACCGTGATTTTCGTGGAGCACCAGGAAGACGCGCCCCTGCACTCCACCACCATCATGACCAACCTGGAGCGCGCGCTCGACCAGGAGAAGAAGGTTCCCTCCCGTGCCCAGAAGGAAGTCCACGCCCTGGTCCGGGCCGGACGCGAGTTGGCCGGACACCGCCCGCTGGCCGAGTTGTTCGACGTCATCCTCGACCTCGCCATCGAAACCGTTGGCGCCGGCCGCGGCGTGCTGATGACAGCGGAGAATGACGAGCTGGTGCCCCGCGCCGTACGCGGCGGCCAGATGCGCATCAGTTCCGCCGTGCGCGACCGCGTCCTCAGCGAACGCGCTTCCCTGCTTGTCCGCGACGCACAGCTCGACGAGGCATTCCGCGAGCGCATGAGCATCGTCGAGCAGCAGGTTCGCAGCATGATGGCCGTCCCGCTGCAAACTCTGGACCGCGTCATCGGCCTGATCTATGTGGATATGCCCAACATCATCCGCGAGTTCACGCCCGAAGATCTGAACCTGCTCACCGTGATGGCCAACGTCGCCGCCATTCGTATCGAACACGCGCGCCTCGCCGAAGTGGAGCAATCCGAGCGTGTGATGGAGCGCGAGATGCAGCAGGCCGCGCTGATCCAAAAAGGACTCCTGCCGACCGAGGCCCCGGAAATCCCCGGACTCGACATCGCCGGCTTCAACACGCCGTCGCGCATGGTGGGTGGCGATTACTTCGACTTCCTCACCTACGAGGACGGCCGCGTGGCCGTGCTGGTGGGCGACGCCGCTGGCAAAGGCATGCCGGCTTCGCTGCTGATTTCTCGCTTGCAGGCGCAGGTGCAGGTGCTGTTCGAGATGCCCGACGACCCGCTGGCCGGCCTGGTGGGCCGACTGAATCGCTTCATCTCGCAGCGCTGCCCAGGCAACCGCTTCATCACTTTGTTCGTCGGCATTTTCGATTCGAAAACCGGCGGCGTCGCCTACTGCAATGCCGGGCACAATCCTCCCCTGGTCATCCGACGCAAAGGACCGCTTGAAACGCTGACCGAAGGCGGCCTCGTTCTCGGCCTGCTGCCGTCGGCGGAATATCTCTCGGACAACATCCACCTGGATCCGGGCGACACCATCGTGATGTTCAGCGACGGCATCACCGAAGCGGTCAGGAAAGGCTCAGACGAAGAGTACGGCGAAGATCGCGTGGCTCGCATAGCCCGCGAAAACGCCGGCCGGTCCGCGCAGGCCATCATCGATGCCATCTACTCCGATCTCATGGAATGGACTTCCGGCGCTCCGCCCGCCGACGACATGACCCTGGTCGTCGTGAAGCGGGTATAGCAATGCGCTTCGCGCCGCTGCTGCTGATCGCGGCCGGCCTTGCCTCTGCCCAGAATTGGCCTTCGTTCCGCGGCCCCGGCGCTTCCGGAATCGCCGACGGCCAGCACCTGCCGGCATCCTGGGATGTCGCGCGCAGCGTCAACCTGTTTTGGAAGACAGCGATCCCGGGCCTCGCGCATTCCAGCCCCATCGTCTGGGGCGATCGCGTCTTCGTCTCCACGGCGGTCAGCGGCAAACCCGGCGTCACCTTCAAGCGCGGACTCTACGGCGAAGGCACCGCGTCGGACGATCTCTCCGTGCAGCAATGGAAACTCCTCTGCCTGGATCTCAAAACTGGAAAATTGCTCTGGGAGCGGACGGCCTACCAAGGCGTCCCCAAGGAGAAGCGGCACATCAAAGCCACCTACGCCAACTCCACGCCGGCCACCGACGGCCGCGTCGTCGTAGCCTGGTTCGGCTCCCAGGGCCTCTTCGCCTGGGACCTGGATGGCAAACCGCTGTGGAAACGCGACCTCGGCCGCATCGACGCCGGCGCCTACGACCTTCCGGCATACGAGTGGGGCACCGCGAGTTCGCCCATCCTCTACGAGGACCTGGTCATCCTCCAGTGCGACCAGCAGAAAGGATCGTTCTTGATCGCGATCGACCGCCGGACCGGCGAGACCGTCTGGAAAACCGAACGCGACGAGCTGCCCTCCTGGGGCACTCCCGCCATCTACACCGGCAAGCCGCGCCCGGAGCTGGTGACCAACGGATCGAACTTCATCCGCGGCTACGACCCGGCCACCGGCAAGGAGCTCTGGCGTCTCGGCGGCAGCTCCAAAATCACCGCTCCGACCCCGATCTCCTCCGACGGCCTGATCCTGGTTGCCAGCGGACGACGTCCCGAAGCGCCGATCTTCGCCGTCCGAGCCGGAGCGCAGGGCGACATCACCGCCGGCGGACAGGTGGCCTGGCAAAAACAGCAGCGCGGATCATACATGCCGACGCCTCTGATTTACAGCGGCCTGCTTTACGTATTAGGCAACGCCGGCATCTTCGATTGCTACGATTTCAAAACCGGCGAGGAGGTGTACCGCGAACGCATCCCCCACCAGGGCTCGGGCTTCAGCGGCTCTCCCGTGGCCTCGGACGGCAAAATCTACCTGCCCAGCGAAGACGGCGAGGTCTTCGTCGTGAAAGCCGGCCGCCGCTTCGAGCTGCTCGGCCGGAACGAGATGGGCGAGCCGCTGATGGCCACCCCGGCGATCGCCCGTGGCACGCTGCTGATCCGCACGGAGCGCCACATGTGGGCGGTTGGCGCAGCGCGATGACGCGCACCTCCAAGCAAACGGGTTTCAACGATGGGGAGTAGCGCAGGCTCTCAGGCTGATGGGTCGAGAAGACTCGAGCCGTTCGGATTCAGGCCCAAGCTCGACGAAACCGGTCAATGCCCGGACACGCCCCGACTACGCGAAGCGGTAGTCTTGACTCACTATGCGTGCAAGGCGCCCGTAGGCAGGTTTCCGGATTTCTCGTCCCATTTCGAGCTCTTCAGCGGTTGAACACATGGCGCGACATCGATGGCAGATAATAGGCCTGGTCGCGGAGTTCAAGGGGATCGGCAAGCAACCAAACATACACGATCGCCTCAACCACCAGTCCGACTGGTGCACCCTGGGAGACGATCAGGACGCCGGGACTGGATTTCCGGGCGGAGAGATGAGAGCGGAAATGATCCAGCATGGTCCGCCGGTCATGTGACACCAACACGCGATCCTGACGAGCGGCCATGTCGAGTACTTCGGGATCGCCCACACCACCCAGGCCGGCCTCCTGCGCTGACGCGAAATCGACGGAAGGCTCTTGACGCCGGACGGCTTTAACGATGTCTACCTTAAGATCGTTGTCTGCCTGGAAGCTAATGCTCAAGAGCGTGCGTCACCCGGAGTCTTCTGGGCGGCTTGAGCCTTTGCGTGCTGGATCTTAGCCCAAAGCGAAGGGTTGGCGCGCTCGAGCGGGATCGCTTGCCCCTCGAATTCGCGCTGGGTGTCTTCGAGATACTTGTCTATTTCGTTCTGGTGGTCCAGATAGAACGCAATCGCCCCATAGATTTGCGAGCGTTTCAGCAGAGGAAAGTTTTCCTGAATCGCTTCAGGGGAGTGGCCCTCGTTGAACGAGCAAACTACCGAGTCCAGCGAAATCCGTGTTCCGGCTATGTAGTAGCCGCCGTTGCGCTGTTCGACGTAGTCGCTGTTCACGATGCACTCCTGTTCTCGATTATAAGCCCTTAAGTCAAGCGCGTGCCATCCGTAGCCAGCGAAGCATCATCCGCCTACGAGAACTCAAGCAGTACCTATAGACGTGATTGGCTTTCTGCGCATCCGGCCGGCATGAAAAAGGGGACACCTCCAAAAGCGCCCCCTTTTTAGACAACTCCTCTACTTGCCCGCGTTAAACCGCTTCTCCGCTTCCTGCCAATTCACGACGTTCCACCACGAGCTGATGTAATCCGGACGCCGGTTCTGATACTTCAGATAATACGCGTGCTCCCACACGTCCAGCCCGATCACCGCGAACTTCGCCTCCATGATCGGCGAGTCCTGGTTCGCGGTCGACGTGATCTCCACCGCGTTGCCATTCTTGAGCAGCCACGCCCAGCCTGAGCCGAACCGGCCGACGCCCGCCGCGGCGAACTTCTCCTTGAATACATCAAAGCTGCCGAAAGCAGCGTTGATGGCCGCCGCCAGGTTGCCCACCGGCGCTCCGCCGCCGCTCGGACCCATGATGTTCCAGAACAGCGTGTGATTCGAGTGCCCGCCGCCATTGTTCCGCACCGCCGTGCGAATGTTATCCGGCACGATGGCGCAGTTGTTGGCCAGCAGCTCCTCCAGCGTCTTCGACGCCAGGTCCGGCGCCGATTCCAGCGCCTTGTTGAGATTCGTCACATAGGCGTTATGATGCTTGCCGTGGTGGATCTCCATCGTCAGTTTGTCGATATGGGGCTCCAACGCGTCATGCGCGTAGGGAAGCGGGGGTAGCGTAAACGGCATTCTTCCTCCTCAGATAAATGATGATTCCAGCCAGGATGCGGCCTCAGGAAACCTCACCCATTATCTCACCACCGAAGCTCCTCGCCTCCGAGCGCGGCAGCGGTACCGATTTTTTCGGCCTTCGCGACAGTTCCCACACGTTGTACAACTCGGAAGCGGGCCGGGGCAGTTTCGAAACGGGGCCGTCTCCCTCAGATCCAGCCACTTGGGATTACGTACGGGCAATCACCCCCGATTTCGGGACTCAACACGGTTGCCGCCCGCTACACAATGCGTATCGCGGGCACACGTCCGCCCTTCACAAAAGTTGGTTTCCCGGAACCCGATGGAACAGAACGAAACTCAAGACGCCCCAAACGATCCCGGCCCTGCGTCTGACGGCGCCTCAGCCCGTCGCGCGCTCATAAGCGTCGGCCAGTCGAAACATCCGCGCCTCATCGAAATGATTGGCCAGAATCTGCATTCCGACCGGCAGTCCGTCCGCCGTCTTCCCGCAGGGCACGCTCATGCACGGAATTCCCGCCAGGTCCCCCGTGATCGTGTAGATGTCGGACAGATACATCGAGAGCGGATCAGCCACCTTCTCGCCCAGCTTGAACGCCGGGAACGGCGACACCGGCGTCACGATCGCGTCCACTTCCTGAAACGCGTTCGTGAAATCGCGCGCGATCAGCGACCGCACCCGCTGCGCCTTCAGATAATACGCGTCGTAGTATCCGTGGCTCAGCACGTACGTCCCAAGCATGATCCGCCGCTTGCACTCCGCCCCGAACCCCCCGCCGCGCGTGTTCCTGTACATCTCGGAAAGGGTATCCGCGTTGGGCGTCCGGCAGGTATACCGCACGCCGTCGTACCGCGCCAGGTTGGAGCTGGCTTCCGCCGTACAGATGATGTAGTAGCAGGCGATAGCGTAATCGGTGGCCGGCAGGCTGATCTCTTTCATCTCGCAGCCCAGTTTCTTCAGCGCCTCGACGGCTTCGGCGATGCGGTCGCCCGTATCGCTCGCCAGGCCCTTGAAATATTCCTTCGGCAGCCCGATCTTCATACCGCGCACGTTGCCGTCGAGTTGCGCCGCGTAATCCGGAACCGGCGCCTCTGCCGATGTCGAATCCAGGTCGTCGCGCCCGGCGATTGCGCCCAGTAGTGTCGCCGCATCGCGTACCGAGCGGCCGAACGGCCCGATGTGATCGAGCGAGCTCGCGAACGCCACCAGCCCGTAGCGCGACACGCGCCCGTACGTCGGCGTCACGCCCACCACTCCGCAAAACGACGCCGGCTGGCGAATCGACCCGCCCGTGTCCGACCCCAGCGAAACCACCGCCGTCCCCTGCGCCACCACCGCCGCCGACCCGCCGCTCGATCCGCCCGGCACGCGGTCCAGCGCCACCGGATTGCGCACCGGCCCGTACGCCGAGTTCTCGTTCGATGAGCCCATCGCGAACTCGTCGCAGTTGGTCTTGCCGACGATCACGCCGCCCGCCGCTTCCAGCCGGATCACCGCCGTGGCGTCGTACGGCGGAATGTACCGCTCCAGCAGCCTCGATCCGCAGGTGGTCCGCACGCCCTTGGTGACGATCACGTCCTTCACCGCCACCGGCACGCCGCCCAGCGGTCCCGGGTCCTCGCCCCGCGCCAGTTGTTCGTCCACCAGCGCCGCCGCCGCGAGTGCGCGCTCGGTCGAAAAATGCAGATACGCGTTGGTGGTGGGATTCTCGGCTTCAGCGTGCGTCAGCGCCGCCCGCGCCAGTTCCGTGGCGCTGAATTCCTTCCGGCGCAGTCCCTCGCGAACCTTGTCGATCGTCAGCGTGGAAATGTTCATGGGCCCTTGGGATCTAGCGTTCGATGACCTTGGGAATCTTGAAGTAGCCCGCGCCGGATTGCGGTGCGTTGGCCAGCGCCGCTTCCGCCCCCAGCGGCGCGCGTTCGCGGTCCGCCCGCAGCGTGGCCGTCTCTTCGGCCGGATAGAGCACTTGGGTCATGGGAGCCACGTCGGCGGTATCCGCCTCGTTGAGCTTGTCCATGTAGCCCAGAATGCTCTCCAGGTCCGCGCGCATCTTGCCCACTTCGTCCGCGGTCAGATTGAGGTTCGCCAGGTCCGCCACATACCGGATCTCTTGATCGGTCAGCTTCACGCCATTTCCCTTTTCCGGGCCATTCTGTAAACGCGCCGCAAACCGGGATCCGCGATCCCGTCCGCTTCGTCGAACAGCGGAGCCGCTCCCGGAACGCCTCGCGTTTCGCGCTGCGGCTCCCGTCTCGGCGGTGCCACGCGGAACTCGATCTCTTCCACCAGGGTCGATCCGAGCGTAGCTTGCACGCGATCCAAAATCATCCGGCTCATCGAAAAAAGCTGCCGCTGCCAGATCGCGTCGTCGACACCGACGATCAGTTTCTTGCGGACCAACCGGTCCGCCCGGGCATGCTCGGCAATCCGCTTGCCCACCGCCGCCTTCCACGCCGCGCGGGCCAAGTCGTCGGGCATTAAGGACTCCTTGGGAAACAGCAACTTTCCCAGGACTCGGCTGGCACGCTCCATATATTGGGTTCCGGAAGACTCGATTGTAGCATGCGGTTTCGCTTCAGCCGGTCACGATGAACTCCGCATCCAGCTCCAGAACAGCGCTAGATCTCCGCCACGTAAACCTGCGGGTACCCCGTGCGGTCGCTGGCAAACGTGATCCTCTTCTCATCCTGCGAGAACGCCGGATGCGGATGCGTCCACTGCGGCCCGTACACCGTATCCGTCGCGACCTCCATCCAGCTCAGCGCCCCACTCTTCGCATCGCTCCGCGCCCGCGCGAAGTCCTCCGCCAGCGCGTAACGCGACGTCTTCCACTGCGAGCCCTGGCTGCTCGCTTCCGACAGGCATACCCGCCGCCGGGCGCCCGTCGCCGCCTCCACCACGTGAATCCCCTCGTCCGGATGGTTCGTGTCGCACAGCACCAGAGTCCCCTCGCGGTTCGGCGTGATGTGCCACGCGTTGAATTCGGCTACCGTCGTGATCCCGCGCGTCGACCAGTCCATCCGGCACAGCTTCTTGGGCCAAACGGTAAAAACCAGGTCGCCCGTACGCCCGAGAAAAGTCTCGTGGACCACGAACTCGTCGTTCCCGTGCGAGTACAGGCACTCCAGCCCCGTGCCGTCCCGCCTCACGCGATGCATCCGCGGCGCCGGATCGCCCGAGAACTCGATCCACTCCGGCTCCAGCGGATGAAACTGCGGATGGATCACCGTACGCGGAAACGGAATCAGCCGCCAGTCGCTGCCGTCCGCGCGCCCCGTGACCAACCCGCTCTGCGCGCCCTGCTTGACTGCCGCCGTCAGCCACTCCCCGCCCGCGCCCATCGAGCATTCGCCCAGTTGCGCGCCCGCGAACTCCACGATGCGACGCTCCTCCAGCTTCCGCCGCTCGATCTCCCAAATCCCTCCGCCTCGCACGAAGAAAACAAGACCGCCCGCCGGATGAATCGCCGGCGAAAAAGGATGGATCGCCGGCCCGCGTGTCAATTGGCGGATCTCGCCGTCCGGAAATTCCACCTCGAACAACTGCGCTTCGCCCGTCCGGTACGACGTGAAGATCACCGCCCGCCCGTCCGGCGTGAACGAGCTTTGCAGAAAGTAAGTCGGATGGTTGATCGACGGATGGTTCGTCAACTGATGCACGCGCGCGCCCGTCGCGCGGTCGATAAACGTGGAGTACTCGCTCACCCGATCCCCAGATAGAGGTCGCGCCCCTGCGCCAGCGCCGCGATCTTGCGGTCCGCCACCGAGCGCTTCAGCATCCAGAATCCGCAATCCGGATGGATCCAGCCGACCCTTCCCTCGCCCCGCTTCTTCCCCGCCGCCCCGATCCGCCGGGGGACCTCGTCCGCGGTCTCCCCGTGGTTCACTTTCACGTCCACCACGCCCATGCCCAGCTTGATTCGCGGGTCCACATCCGCTATCGCGTCCAGATCGTCCGCCGGCCGGTACGCCAGCTCCAGCACCAGATGGTCCACGTGCAGCGCGTTCAGAAATCCGACCAGCGCCTTCCACTCGCCCTTTTGAATCGACTGCCCCCCATAGTTCCCGAAGCAGAGATGCACCGCGCGCCGGCCCTGGAACCGGTCGAGCACAATGTTGATCGCCCGCGCGCACAGCTCCGCATCGGCGGGATTACCGGTGATGTTGGCTTCATCCACTTGCAGGCAATCGCACGGCAGCCCCTCCACCTGCGCCGCCAGCACGTCCGCCACCGCCAGCGTCAGCTTCTCGAAGTCGCCGTAGTGATTGTCGAGCAGCGTCCGCGCCAGCATGTACGGGCTGGTCACCGTGAACTTGAACCGGCCGGCCGCCACCGACCCGGCGAGCGCGCAATCCTCCAGCAGATTCAATCCACCCTCGCCCAGCGGCCCCACCACCACGCCCGCCGGTTTCCGCCGGAAGGCCATGCTCTGTTTCCGGTTGAACCCTTCCCAATCGCTTCGCCCCAGCCGGCTGCGGATGCCGCCCATCGGCGCGATGAAGTAGTCGATCATCCCGTTGGTGTCCGGATGATTGATGTCGAACCGGTACAGCTCGCCGTCTGTCGGCAGATCGATTCCGGCCTGCCGCTGGATGTCGAACACCACACGCGTCGCATCCAGGCGCGCCTGTTCGCTCGGCAACGCGGCCAGCCAGTCCGGCACTGGATACGACCCCACCGTTGTTGTCAAAATCCTAGGTTGATTTGCCATGTTAGTTCGTGACGCAGGCATTCCTGCCTGTGTCCTGTCCTGAAGCCTCCTCTAGCTCACCACGTACGGCGCCCGGTACTTCCGCGTCATCAGCCCATTCGCCGCCTCGTCGCCAACGAACCGCTCGCCATCCCAGTCGAGCTTCCGCCCCGTGCGGTAACTGATATTCGCCATGTGGCACAGCGCGGCCGACGTCACACCCTCCTCCACATCGCAGTTGAGATCCGCGACCTTCCGGCTCCGCATGGCTTTCTGAAAGTTCTGCATGTGCGGTGTGGTGTCCCAGATCTTTGGCTCGCCATAGCGGATCTCATCCACCAGCTCGCCCTTCTCGCCCTTGAAAATCTTGCAGCTCTCCTGATCCAGGGACATGAACCCCTCGGTGCCGTAATACAAATCCCCGATGTAGTTCGAGCCGTCGTACTTGATCGAGCCCTCGCCATTCGTCAGCAGCCCGCGCACCTCAAAGACCATCTTGCAGTCGTCGTACTCAAACGTGGTCAGCAGCGTATTCGGCGTCTCCTGATCGTCGTCGTAGGCGAACTTCCCGCCCGTCGACACCACGCTCTTCGGCAGGCCCTTCTTCCCCAAGCCCCACCTCGCCAAGTCCATCTCGTGCACGCCCTGGTTCCCGATGTCGCCGTTGCCGGTATCCCAGAACCAGTGCCAGTTGTAATGGAAGCGGTTCGGATTGAACGCCCGCATCGGCGCCGGCCCGAGGAACAGGTCCCAGTCCACGCCCGCCGGCACCGGCCCGTCCGGCGTCCTGCCGATCGACTTCCGCCGCTTGAAGCACAGCCCTTTGGCTAAGTAAACTTTGCCGATCGCACCCTGACGCAGCAGCTCCATCGCCCGCTGCTTGTATTCCAGCGAGCGGCTCTGCATGCCCACCTGAACGATGCGATTGTGCTGCCGCGCCACCGCCAACATCCGCGTGCCTTCGAACATGTTGTGGCTGGCCGGCTTCTCGCAGTAAACATCCTTACCCGCCTGGCACGCCCAGATCGTCGCCAGCGCGTGCCAGTGATTGCAGGTGGCGATCGACACCGCGTCGATCTCTTTGTCCTCAAGCAGCTTTCGCAGGTCTTTGTATGTCTTCGGCTTCGATCCCTGCACCTGCTCGGTCAGCGTCGCTGCTCGCTCGTTTTGCGCTTGGTCGATGTCGCAAACCCCGGCGACGGTCGAGTTGGGCAGCTTGCCATAGATCGAAATATGATCGCGCCCCCGGCCGCGCACGCCAATCACCGCCATGCGGATGCGGTCATTGGCGCCGAGGATGCGCATCTGCGATGCGGCGGTGAGCACCGCGGAGGAGCGAAGAAAACCGCGGCGATTGATCTCTTTCATCGGTGACCTGCCCTTCAATACGCTTGTGGCGTTGCGCCGTTCACCCCGAATGCTTCAGTTTCCGGTCCCACGATCAGCTTCGCCCGATCCTTCTGCGTCAGAATCCAAAAGAACGAATCGCCCGCGGACAGAGCAGGAAAGACGCGCAGCCCGATCCCGTCCTCGAAGCGGAAAAGCGTATCTTTGCGGGTAGGGTGCATCGCAATCGATTCCAACCTCCGCCCTACTAGCTGTAGGAATGCGGCCTGGAGGTCCTCGATTTCATCGTCGCTCGACCACCCAAGAATTTCTTGCCCTCGCTCCATGCGCCACGCCGACTGAATCCACACGCTCCATTCGCCGCGCGTGCGACTCTCTTCGGTCACCGGCGCTCCGAGTTCGAATCTCAAGTTATTGCCGTATCCGACATGCGCGTCCCATACCGCCTGGCCGAACACACCAGGAACCAGGCGCGTGAGGTCCGGCGTCTCTGCAATTCCTCCTTTTAGCCAAGCCATGAGTCTCGATGATACCTGGAAACTACTCGGAGGCCGGCGCGGCCTCCCCGAACAGCGGCAACTGCGCGTCCCACGGCGCCGGAATCTCCGGCTGATACTCCACCGGACCAGCCGACAGCCCATGCTTCGCCCTTATCCGCCGCACGCGCTCCCGCACCGTCTCCTGATACGCTCCGCGCAAATACGCATTATTCTCGAACCGCTCGCGATACCTCCGCACCAGTGCCGGAAATTTCTCCTCAAGAAACGGAAAGAACACCTTCTGCGCCGACGGCATCAGGAAGAGAATGCCCCCTCCAAAGTGCGTCGCGCCCGCCTTCGCCGCCGCCCCAGCCAGCGCGTCCAGCGACTCCTCGCGATCCGTCAGCAGCGGCATGACCGGATTCGCGAACACCCCCACGCACACGCCCGCCGCCGCCAGCTTCTCCACCGCCGCCAGCCGCAGGTCCGGCCGCGGCGCCCTCGGCTCCAGCATCCGCGCCAGTCCCGCATCCAGCGTCGTGATTGTGATGTTGACGTGCAGCACGTTGCCGCAGGCAATCTCCCGCAGCAGCTCCGCGTCTCGCGCCACCAGGTCGGATTTCGTCGTGATCGACAGACGGTAGCCCAGCCGCCGCGTGAATACTTCGAGTATGGCCCGCGTCACGCCGAACCGCCGCTCAGCCGGCTGATACGGGTCGGTGGCCGTGCCGATAGCGATCGACTCCCCCGGTTGCACCTTCCCCAACTCCCGCCGTAGCAGCGCCGCCGAGCCGGACTTGGAATAGATCCGATTCTCGAACGCCTCGCTGTCCCGCAGCTCCATATACTCGTGCGTATACCGCGCGTAGCAGTATTTGCAGCCGAACTCGCACCCCCGGTAAGGATTGATTGCCCACTGAAAAGGCATACCCGCGCGCACGCGGTTCAGTAGGCTTCGCGCGGGCAGCTCGAAGTATTCCACCTCGCGCTTGGATTCGAGCAGAGGACTCTCGGCGGCGAGCTTGGCGATGCCGACCAGCATTGCGGCATTTTCGCCTTTTGTTCGCCATTTGTCAAGAGGGAGTGCCCCAGGCGTTCTCGCCTGTGCCCACAGCTAATCCATACTCTGGCCACGTAGCGCAGGCCTTCAGACTACTTCCTGCTCCCAGGCTTAATCGCCGGCGGTCCCTCCCGGCACAGCGGACAATCATCCGGCGGATACGACACCACTTCCAGCGTCGCCAGCGCCACGCGCGGCACTCCCACATCCGCGCGCCCGCCGCTGCGGTCAATCACCGAGCCCGCTGCCACCGGCCTCGCACCGCCTGCCCGGATCAACTCCACCACTTCCCGCGTGCTGCCACCCGTGGTCACCACGTCTTCCACCACCGCCACCGGCGCCGCCTCGGGTAACGTGAACCCGCGCCGCAGCGTCATCTTTCCATCGGCGTCCCGCTCGGTGAAGATGTGCGGCACGCCCAACGCTCGCGCCACCTCATGCCCGATGATCAATCCGCCCATGGCCGGGGACACCACCATCGCGACCTCTTCAGGAGCCGCCAGTTCCCGCAACGCCACCCCCAGTTCAGCCCCCAGCCGCTCGGCGTGCCGCGGATGTTGCAGCACCAGGGCGCACTGCAGATATTCCGGGCTGTGCAGCCCGCTGGTCAGTTTGAAGTGTCCGCGAAGGTAAGCTCCGGTGCGGCGGAAAATGTCAAGGACCGTATCCGGTTGCGCGTTCACAAACGCCTACTATACCATTGAAACTTCAAGGAACCTTCACCAGTCTCGGACCGTACGTTGTTCTTAAAGGACCCCACATGGATCATCTGAGATCTTTGATAGCCGTAGTCTGCGTGTTTTTATTGCTGGCGCCGCAAGCCGCCGCGCAGACCGCCGGAGAACAGCACTCCGGCCTTTACCGTTTCACTTCAATTTATTCTCCCCGTGAGGTCGCGCCGATCAATCTCGCCAACTCCGGACGCCTCGAGTCCCTGATCCGCGCCGGAAACATTTATCTGTCGCTGCAGGACGCGGTAGCGCTGAGTCTGGAGAACAATCTCGACATTGAGCTGCAGCGCTACAATCCGATCATCGCCGACGCGAACCTCCTCCGCGCCAAAGCCGGCGGATTGCTTCGCGGAGTCCCGGCGAACGTCACCCAAGGGCCCACCGGCGCTCCCACGCAGGCCGGACAAGCCACCGGCATCACGCAGAGCGCCGCAACGCAGGCCCAGGCCGCCAACACCGGCACCATCATCACCCAGACCGGCACCACGATTCCAAACCTTGACCCCGTGATCACCGGCTTCATCCGCTGGGGCCACACCACCAATCCCCAAACCAGCACGTTCGTATCCGGCACAAACACCTTAGTCACCCGCAACGACCTGTACAACTTCTCCTACCAGCAGGGATTCACCAGCGGCACCACGGTCAGCCTGGGCCTCAGCAACTCCCACCTCACCAGTTCCAGTCTCCGCACTGAGCTCAACCCGTCCACCAACTCCAGCCTGAATCTCAGCGTCACGCAGAGGTTGCTGCAAGGCTTTGGTCCTTCCGTGAACAACCGCAACATCCGCATCGCCAGGAACAACCGCGAATCCACTGACCTGGTCTTCAGACAGCAGGTGATGACCACTGTCTCCGCAATCATCAATTTATATTGGGACCTGGTGAGTTTCATCGAGGACGTCAAGGTCAAACAGAGCACACTCGACCTGAACAAGAAACTGCTCGAAGACAACAAAAAGCAGGTGGAGATCGGCACCCTGGCCCCGATCGAGATCGTGCGCGCCGAGGCGGAGGTGGCCAACGCCGAGCAGGACCTCACCATCGCGCAGACCCGCGTCCTGCAGCAGGAGACGATTCTTAAAACCTCGCTCAGCCGCAACGGCGTGGCCAGCCCCGCCCTGGCCGACGCCCGCGTTATCCCCACCGATCACATCGTCATGCCCGAGACCGAGCCGGTTCAGCCCATTCAGGACCTCGTGGCCCAGGCCCGCCAGTCGCGCCCGGAACTGGCGCAGCGCAAGATCGCCATCGAAAACGACAAGATCAACCTCAAAGGTTCCCGCAGCCAGTTGCTGCCTTCGCTGGACGCCGTCGCCGCCTTCGCCAATAACGGCCTTACCGGCGGCGTGAACGTCCTTCCCCTTCCACCGGGCACCCCCGCGCGTGTAGTCCCGGATTACTTCCTCGGCGGCTACGGCAACGCGTTCAACCAGCTTCTGCGCCGTAATTTCCCCGATTATTCGCTCGCCCTGCAGTTGAACATCCCGCTTCGCAACCGCTCGGCACAGGCCGATATGTTGCTCGACACGCTGAATCTCCGGCAGGACGAGCTGGGCTTGCAACAGCAGGAAAACCAAATACGGCTGGACGTGCAGAACGCGCTGATTGCCCTGATGCAGTCTCGCGCCACCTATCAGGCGGCGGTCAAAACCCGCCAATTCCGTGCGCAGACGCTGGACGCCGAGCAGAAAAAGCTCGCGCTCGGGGCGTCCACCATCTACAACGTGATCCTGGTGCAGCGCGATTTGTCGCAAGCCGAATCGGCCGAAGTCACCGCCCTCACCAACTACGGCAAATCCAAAGTGCAGCTCGACCAGGCCACCGGCCAGACCCTCACCACCAACAACATCTCGGTGGAAGAAGCCTTCCGCGGCCAGGTATCGCGTCCCCCCTCCCCTCTGCCGCCAAAGTGAGCGTGGGGCAGGATTCATCTTGCCCTGTGGCCTCAACGAATCAGGTAAGCTTACTCCCCATGGGACACACGCCGCATCTCTCGCGCCGCCAGATCCTGCAATCGATTCCCGTGCTCACGTCCGGCACGCTCCTCCTGCCCGTCCGTGGCCAGAAGCCCGACACGTCCGCCAAAGCAATCATCCGCGGCAATCTCCGCGACGCCGCCACCGGCCGGCCCGTCTCCGCCAAGATACGCGTCACGGAATCCAACACCGGCCAGGTCCACATGCCGGCCCACGCCATCAAGACCATGCCCGACCGCCGCCACTATTTCTACGCGCGCGGATCGTATGAGATCGCCGTGCCCGCCGGCCGCTACCGCATCGAAGCCGTGCGCGGCATCTGCCACGAAACGGCCGTCGAATTCACCGAAGTCGGCGCCGGCATCACCCACGCCGTGGACCTCAACATTCCCATGCTGCGTGACCTGCGCGCCGCTGGCTGGTATTCCGGCAACACCCACACTCACTATCACCTGGAGATCGACGAGGACCCCGACGACCGCCTGCGCATGGTCCCTCCCGCCGAGGACCTCGACGTCAGCGTCATCAGCTACCTGATCCGCGGCGATTCGCCCTACATCACCAACCGCTATCCCGTCGGCCGCCTCCCCCAGTTCTCTCGCGACGGCACGCTCATGGACATGGGCGAGGAAGCCCGCAACAACCGCGGCTTCGGCGACTTCGGCTACGGTCACGTCCTGTTCCTCAACATCCCCCGCGCCATCGAGCCCGTTTCCACCGGACTCCTCTCCAAGGACGGCAAAGCGCCCGATTATCCGACGCTCTCCATGCTCTGCGCCGAAGCGAAAAAACTCGGCGGAACCACTGTCTGGTGCCACAACGGCAGCGGTGCCGAGCCGCCCGTGGCCGCGGCTCTGGGCCTGCTGGACGCCTACAACCTCGCCGACGGCCTGGCCGCGGACTACACGCGCTACTACCAATTGCTCAACTGCGGCTTCAAGATCGCAGCTTCATCCGGCACCGACTGGTGGATCTACGATCACAACCGCGTCTTCGTCTCGCTCGACGGCGACTTCACCTACGACAACTGGATCGCCGGCCTTCGCGCCGGGCGCACCTTCATCACCAGCGGTCCACTGCTGGAGTTCACAGTGAACGGCCGTAAGCCCGGCAGCGAAGTGGAAGCCGCGGGGCCGCTGCGCGTATGGGCTCGAGCGACTTCAAGGATCCCCTTCGAGCGCATCGAAATCGTGCGCGACGGCGAGATCATAGCCGAGCAGTCCTCGGTCAAAGGCCGCGACGCCACGCTGGAACGCGAAATCGAAGTCGACGAAGGCGGATGGATCGCCGCCCGCGTCTCCGGCGGGGCGAAAACCTACTCCGGCTACCCGGCCTTCGCGCACACCAGTCCCATCTACCTCCGCGTGCCCGGAACACCCTACCGGAAAGCCGCCGCCGCCGGCGCATTCGTCGATGAGATCGCAAGATCGTCGCGCCTCATCCGCAAGACCTTCCGCTTTGAAAGCGACGCCCAGCGCGCGCTGGCCCTCGGCCGCTTCGAGGAGGCCCGCCTCGCATACGCCCGCCTCGCCTCGGGGTAGATCCGGTGGGGCAGGATTCATCCTGCCTCTTTAGCCCGCCTATTTCTGTTGCTGCTGCGGAGACGCCGGCACAGGCGTCTTCACGACGTGCCGTTCATCGGCGCACCCTAACAACATGACTAGAAGAAGCAACGCCATCACCAATCGCATATAGGAACAGTGTAGCGAACACATCGCACCCACCAAGTCCGCGGCGGATAATAGGGATACATGGTTTACCCCATCTGGCTCGCCGGACTGTCGCTGCTCTTCGTCATTGCGGAAAGAATCTGGCCCCGCCACAAACAGCAGCCCCTTTGGCGTCCCGGCATCCTCAGCGATTTCTGCTACCTGGTGTTCAACAGCGAATACCTGGGCGTGCTTCTGGGCATTGCCACCTCCCGCCTGATCGCAGCCCCCAGCCTTCAACGCTTGAACCTGAATGTCATGCAGTCCGCGCCCGCCTGGCTCCAATTCGTCGTCCTTCTACTGGTCTTCGATTTTCTGCAATGGTGCATCCACAACCTGTTGCACCGCGTAAGCTGGCTGTGGGAATTCCACAAAGTCCATCACAGCATCCTCGACATGGACTGGATCGGCGACTGGCGATTCCACTGGATGGAAATCGTCGTCTACCGCAGCCTCCTCTACGTGCCCGCCGCGTTCTGCGGGTTCCGCGGCGACGTCATGTTCTGGGTCGGCATCGTCAACACCTTCGTGGGACACTTCGCGCACGCCAATCTTAGCTGGCGCATCGGCAAGCTGCGCTACGTGATCAACAGCCCGGAAATGCACATCTGGCACCACAACCATCCCTCCGAGGGTCCCATCAACCGCAACTTCGGAATTACGCTTTCCATCTGGGACTGGCTGTTCGGCACCGCATACCTCCCGCCGAAAGACCCGGCGCGGCTGGGCTTCCAGGACGATGACCGCTTTCCGCGCCGGCTTCCCGGCCAGTGGCTGGCCCCCTTTCAGGCGCTGCTGCGGCGGTAGCCGGGTCCTTCGGCGGGCAACTTCGGTCAGCCTCGATGCGTGACTCGTGTCGGCCAAAGCCCAGTGGCCCTCCGGTCCTCCGGCTACACTGCTCGCTGGAAGCGAGAAGATCTGCTGCATGGCCGGAGAGGATCCCGCCATGTCCCCCAGCACACCGCGAAGGCTCAACTCGCGCTCGAGCAGAGTCTCTGAACTCCTGAGGTCGGCGTGACATTTCGGTCTCTCCCGGAATGAACCTGAGCCACCAATCGTGGCGCAGGCTCTCAGCCTGCCGCGTCCCGGCTCATCGGAACGTCTTTAAGGGAACACCCGCTGACTCATCGAACTTCTGGCTCCCGTGGTTCGCTACCAGAGAGTTCGCTACCAGAGAGTTCGCTACCAGAGAGTTCGCTACCAGAGAGTTCGCTACCAGAGAGGAGGCATATTCCGTCGTCGTTGCTTGATCCACCGGCATCAGCGAAACCGTCATCGAAAAGACCCCGCGCCGCGATTTACGCGGACGCCTCGTTGGCCCATGTCTCGCCCCCGGCCGCTGGCGTGGTTCTTCACCCGCAGTTCCGGGGCTTTCCATCGATACGGGTTGGCCCCCTTTCAGTTGCGGGAGCTACACCCGGGGTGGGCTCTCGTACGGCGCGCCCCAGGAGACGAAACCGTCCAGCGGTGGGTGCTCGGTGGCGTCTGGGAGGTCAGCGGGACAAGCGAAATGACGGGAGCAGCCCGTTTGCGTACAGCGAAGGCCAAAGCCCACAGCGCACTCAGCATGAGGAACCCGGAAGAGGGCTCGGGTACCGCGCTCCAAGGGTTGGACGTGAGGGGAGTGGTGGGGGAGAAACCGAAAGGGGCACAGCCGCCCGACAGGGAATAGGTTGCGCACGCCCCGTCATGAAAACTAACGTACGCGGTGACGCTTTGGTCGTGAGCGACAAAGATGTCAGCCGCGGAGGTGAGGCCGCAAGTCGGATCGATAAACGCCTCAATGACGGCGAAAGCGCTAAATGTAACCTCGATGGCGCATGGAGTAGTGTTGTTGTTATTGAAATCGTTGAACCCGTCCCTGAATTCCCAGGAGAATGACTGGCCAAGACCCGTGTGGATGAGGCCCGATCCATTTATATCCAGTAGATTGCGGTCAAAAGCCACCGAACCCGTAATCCGGTCCTGTGTCGTATACGGGGATTCTGCGTAGTTGAATAACGGCCCAGTGAATATGTAGGTCAAAGTGTCGGCATATGCAGCGTTAGCGGCCACGAGAACTCCAACCAGGAAGAACCCAATGGGAATGGAATATTTTCGCACGATTACCCTCCTCCGTTATGCTCTTGGCTTTCTGTAGGTTTTCGCACCTTCTCCGAACTTTGGTAAGTCTATCACTGGCCGTTAATTCTTGATTCTCTAAAGTGGATAGTTTTGGTACTTTAGTGGAGAGTTTTTAGTACTTTTCTACGTAAGCCCGCTTTTGGCTCCGCCAGATGCTAAACCCACAACGTGATCCTGGTGTACCGTGACCTGTTGCAGGTCGAACAAATCCCCAGTGCGGTTCGACCACGCCACCGGCCGGATTTTGACCACCACCGACAAGTTCCTAGGCCTGCTCCCTGATCTTCAATGATCTGGAATACGCTAAGCCAGTAGAAAGCTCTTCACGCAAATTGGTTCCCGAGGACATGCGAGTGCGGCGGCTGGGCGGCATCTCCGATCTCATCGAGAAAAAGTGTGCCCCCTTGAGCCTGCTCAAAGCAATCCGCGGGCCAGACATCTCAATGGTGGCGCAGGCTTCAGCCTGTGGCGTCCCGACTTGTCTGGACGCTCTTCGGGAAGACAACTCGCCTCATCGAAATCTGCACCTCAGGAGTCCCGAGGCTCCCCCGGAAATCCTTTCGTGGAGACTCGCAACTTGGAAATACATTGTGGAGATTTTCATCCTCCGTTGCGCGCCGCGGCGCATGCCCACTCGTCTCGGCACTTTTTTCGATCCAACAAAAAATCCCGCTCCACCCAGTGTTCCCCCCATAGCGTCGCGCCCCAGCAATAAAATACCGCGCCGGCGCCCCCAGCTGGCCGAGGATTGGTTTGATGAAGCGCCAATGAAGCTGCCCGCCGAGAGAGAAGCGCTTACGCGGATTCTGAAGTGGGCGCAGCTCGCGCTTTTCACTAGCGCCGCCCTGCTCCTTGGCTATTGCGGATTCGCCCTCATCGACGCCTGGATTTTCCAAGAGGTAGGGCAGCCGCGATTTCGACCGCCTCCTGCACGATCGGCGGTCCGGCCCCCCCATGCCCCGATCATCCTCCCTGCCACGGCAGCAAACGGCTTAGTCGGCCGCATTGAGATCCCGCGGCTCCTCCTCTCCGCCATCGTGTTTGAAGAGGTCGACAAAAACCGCTCTCCGGCGCGCGGTCGGCCACATTCCCGGTACGGCGTTCCCCGGCCAGCCCGGTAACGTAGGCCTGGCCGGGCATCGGGACACCTTCTTTCGTCCGCTGAAGGATTTGAAGGTCGGCGGCGAAGTTCACCTCTCTGCCTTGAACGGCAGCTTCACGTATCACGTCGAGTCGTTGCAGGTGAATCCCCACAACCTCGAGGTTCTCGATCCAACGGGCGTGAACCTGCTTACATTGGTGACGTGTTACCCGTTCTACTATGTGGGACCGGCGTCCCAGCGGTGGATCGTCAGGGCAAGACAAGTGGTGAGGTAATTCGGACTTTTTCGGAAGAGTCTTCAAGAACCGAGATGGACATGAACGGATTGGACAATCCGCACACAAGCCGCGACGCTCAGCCGCCCGCCCGCATCGTGGTGATAGAGGACAATCGTTCCGACGTCTTCCCTCTCGAACGGGCGTTGAAGAATCAGGATCTCCGATTTGAACTGATTCACCTGCCCAACTGCCAGGCTGGCTTATATTCTCCGCCAGGGCGCCTGCGCCGCTGTTGCCCTTCCGAACCTGATCCTGCTCGACTTATACCTTTCCAAGTATACCGGCGAGGACTCTTGCGCGAAATTCGGGCGGCGAAACACCTCGATGGCGTTCCGATTGGCGCGTGGAGTTCCTCCCAGTCCCGGGGGGACCAGTCCCTGCTGAAGGACCTTGGGGTCTCTTGGAGTCTCCCGTTTCGTCACCAAACCAGCCGGTCTGGATCAATTCCTGGAGATCGGCAAAATCATCAAATAGGTTCGCACAGCATCTGGCGGACGGCGGCTGGATGCCCGCCATGCACTTTCGCCAGATTCAGAAGGCGTTACAATTCAGGTGAATATTGACCGGCCTGCCAAACCACTGTGCTGGGCGGATGTCGGCGCCGGAAGTGGCCCTGCGTGTGCTGCTACAGTTCCTTTCCTTCGCAGGATGCGCCTGGTCTTTCCCGAGAAAGAAGTGCCGCTCGGTAGCAAAACGGCCTGTGGCAAATACGCCCGTAGAGTTCCTTCACATGCCGAGGCTTCGGCCCGCCAGTTATCAGGGCCAATTGCGGCACTATCACGCAATACTTCGGCGCTCGGGAAAGTGACCCGTCTCTGCTTTCCGAAAATGACCCAGGCGGTCTCAGTTGCGAGTCGGATCGATTGGTCACGCTCGTCAGGGATGGGATCAGTGACACCCCGCGCCAGGCGCGCTCCGACTGCTAGGCCGGAAAGTGCGTTCGATGAAATCGACCGGTGTAGCGTCCTCCGGCTTCGAGGACTCCAAGAAGAAGTTGGCGCAGCCGGAGTCGGGAAAAGCAACCGCGACGAGTGTTGTTCGGCCTCCCTTTCCTTTTCCGTCCGGCCACTCTCGTTTGGCGATCCATACTCGCGCATCGTCAATCACGTTCTCATGGAAGAAGAACGACTTGTCCCGCTTGGCCCATGCGCCCGCATACCCGCCGATGTCATGACGAATAACGAGCCTTCCATCGGCTGAGGTGAAGTGCCCTTCAAACGTGTCGGCTCCCTGGTCTAACTTGATACGTGAAACCAACGGGTAGATTCACCTGTCCCCCCCACCATGTAAACGTGGCGGATCCAGGGTTCCAAGTCACGCCTTTCGGCTGTGCCGGATGCCGAGCGCAGGATTCTCCCGGAAGGGCGCAGGCAATCAAAAACCAAGTCGACATTCGCATGTACTCGCCCTGTGGGTCAGCGTATCAAGTAGCGCTCTTGAAGTAGACCCCGAGGCACGCTATGAAGTTCCGTCCACAGGAATGATCGAAGCCATGCCTTTCAGTTAGAGTATTGATTTCGCAGAGATCCGGAGGTCTACTGCGCCCGGCCGCCGAGTAGGACGATATCGCGTTTCTGATTGGCGATCAGGAAAACAGAACCATCCGGGGCCGGCCGGTTCTCCAGTGCGGCGCGGTCGGCGATGAGTGCGCCCCGGCAGGAAACTCGCAATAAGCTGCCAGAGATTTCGCTGGACGATTTTTGCCGCGGGTTCCGTCAGATTCCGGGTGTAGAGTCGCGACCCGAGCTTTCGTAGCCTTCCAATCTTCGTTTCGCAAGAGACAGCCGCCGCAAGGTCGGCATTGGAGACGAAAACCTCCGGCATCGATGAGAAATCGGGCACTAGGACCCGTCCTATGCGCAAGTGCTGCAAGTTTTTGGGACTTAAGGCGCTTTGTCGGGTAGTTTTTGGGACTTAGCGCAGGGCCGCCGCCCATGGGACTCTCCCGCTCCTCCTGAGCCCTTTGGGGCGGCGTCGAGAAGCCTTCCGCCCTTCCACAGCAAATCGTCGCCCTCAAATTTCACAGTCACAGCCAAAACAACTATTTATTTCCTTTGTTTTCTTAACTGACATCGTTTCCTCGTCAAATCCTACGAATATCGCCTGCTATTCTCACGGCAGAAAGGATATTCCCATGGCAACCCAAGCTCAGATCGACGCCAACCGCGCCAACGCTCAGAAATCCACCGGCCCCAAGACCTCCGAAGGACGCGCCGCCGTCCGGCAAAATGCCCTCAAACACGGCCTCACCTCGATGAGTCCTGTCGCCCCCGGCGAAGACCCGGAGGAGTTTCTTCTCTTCCTCGCTAACTGGACCCAGGCGTATCGGCCCATCGGACCCGCCGAAGAAGAGGTCTTGCGTACCGCTGTGGTCGCGTCCTGGCGTCTCCGCCGCATCCCCGCCATAGAAGCCGGCTATTACGAAATGGAGCAGGGGGAAATCGGGCAAGCCAGTGACCAGGCGCCCTCTCCCGCCGCCCGCCTCGCCTTCGCTCACTACCACTGCGCCAGGCAGCTCGAAGCCCTCTCCTGCCAGGAATCCCGTCTCCAGCGAACCTTCGACCGATCCATCCGCGAGCTCGAACGGCTCCAGGCTCTCCCCTCGCGCGGACTCAAATCAGCTCTGGAAAATCAAAACCAATCTTCACCGCAGCCCGAGGATGCCGCCCCGCCGGAGGCCGCCGCACCCCAATCCGGCACAGCCGGTTTGGAAAATCAAACCCAATCTTCGCACACCGCCGCCGCTCACAATGGCGTTTTGGAAAATCAAAGCCAATTCGCCTGTCAGCCGGATCCCACCTGCGGCGAGAGTGCCTTGAAAAATCAAACCCAATTCCCAATGGAACCCGCTGAAATCGCGGTGCTCAAAGAAATGGGGGACAGCCTGCGTGTTTCCTCTCTCAATCCAGAATAGGAAACTCGCGGGCTGTCCTCCCCAACCACGCCTACGCAATCGCCGCGTCGATCTTCTCCGGGTCCACGCCGATCTCCGCGAACGCCGCCGCCGCGCGGCCTGCGTCGAACTTGCCGTCGCGCGCCAGTTTCGACAACGCCGCCGCCACGATCGACTCCGCGTTCACCTCGAAGTGCCGCCGCAGGTATTCGCGGTTCTCGCTGCGGCCGAAACCGTCCGTGCCCAGGCTTACCAGCCGGTTCAGCAGCCAGGGGGCGAGTTGATCCGGAACCATCTTCATGTAATCGCTCGCCGCCACGATCGGCCCCGCGTGCCCGTCCAGCGTCGTCAGAATGTACGGCCGCCGCTCGGGCTCACCCGGATGCAGCCGGTTCCACCGCTCCACCGCGAGCGCCTCGCGCCGCAGCTCGTTGTAGCTGGTGACGCTCCACACGTCGGCCGCCACGCCGTATTTCTCGGCCAGCATCCCCTGCGCTTTCACCGCCTCGTTCAGCATCGGACCGGAGCCGAACAGGTGAATCGCCGCCTCGCCTTCGGCCGGCTTGAAGCGGTAAATCCCCTTCAGGATGCCTTCCCGAGCGCCCTCCGGCATCGCCGGCATGGCGTAGTCTTCGTTGTACAGCGTGATGTAGTAGAAGCGGTTTTCGCGTTCCACGTACATCCGCCGGATGCCGTCTTCCACGATCACCGCGATCTCGTACGCGTAGGCCGGATCGTAAGCCGCGCAAGTGGGCACCGTGGACGCCAGAACCAGGCTGTGCCCGTCCTGGTGCTGCAAGCCTTCGCCGGCCAGCGTCGTACGCCCGGCCGTGCCGCCCATCAGGAATCCCTTGCCGCGCGAATCGGCGAACGCCCAGATCATGTCGCCCACTCGCTGGAAGCCGAACATCGAATAGAACGTAAAAAACGGGATCGTGTCAACTTTGTAATTCGAGTAAGCCGTTCCCGCCGCCGTGAAGGAGGCCATCGAGCCCGCTTCGGTGATGCCCTCTTCCAGAAGTTGCCCGTCGCGCGCCTCGCGATAGTAGAGCAGCATATCCATGTCGTGCGGCTTATACAACTGGCCCTGGCTGGCGTATATGCCCACCTGCCGGATCACGCTCTCCATGCCGAACGTGCGGCCCTCGTCGGGAATAATCGGCACCACCAGCTTGCCCAGGTTCGGATCCTTCAGCAGCAGCTTCAGGATGTTCACGAAGGCCATGGTCGTCGAAACTTCCCGCCCGCGCGAACCTTCCAGCGAATCCTTGTAGGCCTCCAGGCCCGGGGCCTGAAACTTCGGGCTGGTCTGCTCGCGCAGCGGCATGTACCCGCCCAATTCCCGGCGGCGCTGCTGCAGGTAGATCATCTCCGGACTGTCTTCCGCCGGCCGGTAGAACTTGCCCTTCAGCGCGTCCTCGTCCGGGATCGGGATCTCGAAGCGATCCCGGAAATGCAGAATGGCTTCGTCGCTCAGCTTCTTTTCCTGATGCGTGGGATTCCGCGATTCGGCCGTCGGCACGCCGTACCCCTTCACCGTCTTCGCCAGAATCACGGTCGGCCGGCCGGTGTGCGCAACCGCCCGCAGGTAGGCGTTGTAGACCTTGTTCGGATCATGGCCCCCGCGCCGCAGACGGCCCAGTTGCTCATCGCTCAGGTCCTTCACCAGCTCCAGCAGCTCCGGATACTTGCCGAAAAACTCCTTGCGGATGTACGCCCCACCCTTGGCCTTGAAGGCCTGGAACTCCCCGTCCACGCATTCTTCCATGCGACGGGCCAGCAGCCCGCTCTCGTCGCGGTCCAGCAGCCGATCCCAGTCGCCGCCCCACAGCACTTTGATCACGTTCCAGCCCGCGCCGCGGTACGCCGCTTCCAGCTCCTTCACGATGCTGCCGTTCCCGCGCACCGGCCCGTCCAGCCGCTGCAGGTTGCAATTCACAACGAAAATCAGGTTGTCCAGACCCTCGCGCGATCCCAGCGTCAGCGAGCCCATCGATTCCGGCTCGTCGCTCTCTCCGTCGCCCACGAACGCCCACACCTTGCGCGGCGTCTTGGCGATCAGGCCGCGGTTCTCCAGGTAGCGCATGAATCGCGCCTGGTAGATCGCGTTGATCGGCCCGATGCCCATCGACACCGTCGGGAAGCGCCAGAATTTCGGCATCAGCCAGGGGTGCGGATACGAAGAAAGGCCAGGCGTGTCGCGCAGCTCATGGCGGAAGTTGGCTAGGTCCTGCTCGCTCAGACGGCCTTCCAGATACGCCCTGGCATAGACGCCGGGCGAAGCGTGGCCCTGGAAATAGACGAAGTCTCCCGGCTGGTCGCCGTATTTGGCGTGAAAGAAATGGTTGAAGCCCACTTCCAGCAGCGTCGCCAGCGACGCATACGTGGAGATGTGGCCGCCGATGCCTTTGTCGTATTTGTTCTGGCGATGCACCATCGCCATCGCGTTCCAGCGGGCGACGTTTTTGATCCGGCGCTCCAACTCGCGATCCCCGGCAAACTCCACTTCTTCGGCCCAGGGAATCGTGTTCAGATAAGGCGTGTTGAGCTGGATGGGAACCTTGACGCCGGAAAGCCGGGCCCGGTCCACCAGGGCTCGAAGCAGTTGCGCTGCCCGGGTATGGCCTTCCTCGTCAATAATTTGATCGAGGGCTTCCACCCACTCCGCAGTTTCTTGGGGATCCGGATCTGCCGGCACACTCAGATTCTGATGCATGGGGTCTCTATTCATTATAATCATGCCGTGGCCGCCTCTCAGAACCTCTTCCGCTGGCCGGATTCATGGACCGGCACTGGGCTTTTGCAACTGCTAAAAGATACCCCGGTTACCGCGGTTCTGGTGAAGGAGGGTCCTACCGCGACGTCCGGACGAAGCTCAGGTTTTGAGGTGATTGCCCCCACCACACCGTTGGTTAAGGGCCGCTGGCCGGGGATTCGCACCGCCAGGCGCTCCGGCGGCAGTGCGCCCTTGGATGCCGGACCCACCGGCGCGCCCTGGGTCGATTCGAACGGCTGGCTGATCCTTCTGGAACGGGCGGCCTCGCCGGCGAAGCCGGTCTGGATCGACGCCGAGCCGCCTCGCGAGGGCGCTAGCGAAAAAGACTACCTCACCGCCATCGCCGACTCCGCCGCGTATGGCGGCCGGTGGGTGCTGAGCCTGGACCCTGTGCTCGCCGCTTCTTTGTCTGCCAACCAGTCCGCCGCCAAGGCAACCTGGGCGCGCATGATGGCCGTGGTCCGTTTCTTTGACCGGCATGACGTCTGGTCGTCGTACCCGACGCAAGGGCGGCTGGCCGTGGCCGCCGAGTTCAACGGACCGGGCCGCTTCATGAACCGCGAGGTGCTCAATCTGACAGCCCGGCTGCACCAGCCGTACCGCATCATCGACCGCGCGCAACTCACCGCCGCGTCGCTGGCGGGGCTGAAGGCGGTGGTGGCTCCGGACCCCGCCCCGCCCTCCGCCGAGGCTCGCGCCATCCTGACGAAGTTCGCCGAAGACGGCGGGCTGCTCATCGTCGCGCCGTCCTGGGGACCCGCGCCGGCGGATTCGAGTCCCGATCCGCACCCCCGCTATGCCGTCGGTCCGCTGGGGAAGGGCCGGCTGGCCGTGGCGCGCGCTCCGCAGACGGATCCCTACCTGGTGGCTAACGACGCCATGAATCTGCTGGGCCACCGCGAGGACCTGGTTCGCTTCTTCAATGCCGGCGGCATGGGATCGCATTTCACCCTGAAGCCCGGCGGCGGGGCGCTGGTTCAGATCGTGAACTACGCGAGCCGCACCGAGCGCTATCCCGTCTCGATTCGAGTGGAGGGCGCGTACCGCACCGCTGCTTTGTGGACCTTCGAGAAGGACGGGCCGCAGCCTCTCGATGTCGTCCCGGACCGCCGCGGCGTCGAATTGCACCTGCCTGTCCTACCCGTGTACGCAGCTGTCGAACTGGCATGAAGGCCGACTACCTGAAGCTGGTCGCGTACATCGTCTATCTCGGTTCCTGGATTCTGTTCCTCATCGGCGGAATCGTCCTCAGTATCCCGCTGGTGGAGCGCGCGATGCACCCGCGGCGCGAGGCGAAGCCGCGCGACCCGCGCGGGCTGGCAGGCTTGGCCCTTCAGTTCGCGGCAGCCGTGGTGACGACACTGATGATCCCGAAAGGCCCCCTCCCCGTCGGTCCGGCCGGCCAGGCCGTGGTGCTGGTGCTGGCGCCGGCATCGGCGCTTCTGTTCTGCCTGACGGTCGGCATCGCCCGCCGCGCCGATCCCGAAGAACTGGTGATGCAGGGCCCCTATTCGGTGGTGCGGCATCCCCTGTATTTGTCGATCTACGGCATGCTGGCCGCGACCACGTTGCTGATGGCTTCCCCGTCGGCCTTCGTGCTGGCGACCGCGATCTATCTCGCCGGGACCGAGCTGCGCGTGGCCGCCGAGGAAACGGAGTTGGAACAGCGCTTCTCCGAGGCGTTCCGCGACTACCGCCGCCGCGTCCCCGCCAAGTACCTCCCGCCGGTGCGCTGAGCTTTCACAATTCTTTTACATCGCGTTGGCATCTTCCCTTGGTATGTCCGGTAGTTTGGAGAGTGAGGACACGCAGGTAGGCGCGTGCTCCACCCAAAAAACAAGGAGAACCATCATGAAACTATCTACGCGTATTCCCCTCGCCGTCGCCGCGCTGGCATTATCCGCGCTGCTCGTATACGCCCATGGCCGCCAGGCCTTCGGCTTCAATTCCCAAACCATCTCCGGCTTCTCCGGAGGCCGGTCCGCGGAGCTTACCGGCGGCGGAGCCTTCGATCTCGCCTCCGGCTTCGTTCACGCCGCCGGCGGCTTCCGCTGCCTGTCGGACATCAACGCCGGGCCGCTGAATGGCTGCCTCACCGGGCAAGGCGTCCGTTGGGACACCTCAGCGCTGCTTCCGTCGTCCGGATTCACGTGCACAGGCGCGGCGTCCGAACCTGTCAAGACCGCCTTCACCAACGACTCGACCGTGGTTTTGCTGGCCGACTTCTATCGTCAGGGTGACGGCAATAACGAGTCTTTCACTGCGAAGATGATCGTGTCGAAGACGGACCTCGATCCCATCGCGCAGGGAATCCAGAACGTCTGGATTCAGGGCGTGGGCTGCGGTGAGGCAATCGTCAACTTCAACCAGTAATCCCGCACCGTACCGGCGCGGCGTTCGCATTCGTCGCGCCGGTCCACACTCATCGCTCACGTGGCATACAATTTGACACGATGAGCAAACTGATCCTGCTGTTCGCCGCCGGCTGTTGCGCGCTCGCCGCCCAGCCCTGCGACATGTCCGAATACAAGGAGGCGCCGGGACTGAAGGCCGCTTTCGTCGCCGGCACCCTCACGCTTACTTGGGCTGGCGCGCCCGGCCAGGAACTGCGCGCCGCCTTCGCCATCGTCAATGGCACGCCGCTCGTGAAGGAGCTGGCCGCGCGCAAAGCCTCCGGCCCGTGGATCGTCCTCGGTCGCGACCTGACCCCCGAATTCCAGGTGGTCAGCGGCCTGCGTCGCATCTCCGAGCAGCAGTTGCAGCCACTCCGGCAGCTCGGCAAACTGGACCCCGAATTCCTGGAACAGGAAAAGTGGAAAGTGTTCTGGGACGCGCCGCTGCAAATCCCCGGCAGCCCCAAGACCAATCCAAACCTTCCGCGAAAACCGGAAGAGATCCGCCGCGCCGCGGCGAGCTTTCACGCCGACGGCTGCAAGGTGAAGACCGACGGCGCCAGGATCGAGGTGTCCTATCCGGGCCTCGAGATGGGCATCTTCGCGGGACGCTTGCAATACACCGTCTACAAGGGGACCAACCTGCTACGACAGGAAGCCATCGCCAAAACCGACGAGCCCGGCGTGGCCTACAAATACAACGCCGGCCTGAAGGGCTTCCGCATCGAGGCGGCGAAGCGCGTCGTCTGGCGCGACGTCGCGCGCGGGCCGCAGAAGTGCGAGTTCGGCGGATCGCCCAACACCGATCCGGTGGCCCTGCGCGCGCGCAACCGCCTGGCCATCGTCGAGCCCGCCGCCGGCTCGCTGGCCGTCTTCCCTTCCCCGCACAAGTTCTTCTTCGGGCGTGAAATCGAGCTCAACCTGGGCTACGTCTGGTATCGCAAGGACGATGCGAACACCTTCTCGGTCGGCGTGCGCCAGTCCGAGCACGAGGAGATGTACCGCCCCTTCGGCTTTTCGGACGATGTCTGGCGGCGGCGGTCGGCCCAGGCGCGCGGCTTCGCAACAGGCAACTTCGCTCTCTACAACGCGCCTCCCGGAACCTGGCAGCGCATGGCCGCCTACTATTATCTGAGCCCGGATTCAAGCGCTGCCACGCAGGAAGCGGTGCTGGCCTTCACCCACGGCGACACCTATAAGCCGCTGCCCGGCTACAAGGTCTCAGTCGGCCACTTCCACACGCACTTTAACGAGCAGGTGGCCGACGCTGGCAGCCTGGATTACCAGCCACCCTGGATCCCCACCTTCCGCGCCCTGGGAATCAACATCGCCATGATGTCCGACTTCCACGGAGACGGCCACGCCGACGATCCCGGCGACCTGCGCTTCAAGGATCAGAAGGTCTACTTCGACGCCAGCCGCCGCCATTCGGACAAGGACTTCCTCATCATTCCGGGCGAAGAGCCCGACGCCACCTTCGGGGGCCACTACACCATGACCTTCCCCAAGCCGGTCTACTGGTCGCACGTGCGCAAGGACGGCCAGACCTTTGAGGAGAACCATCCCGTGTACGGCAAGGTCTACCACGTCGGGTCGCAGGCAGAAGAGCTGGAGATGCTGCGTAAGGAAGGCGGCCTGGTGTGGCAGGCTCACCCGCGCACCAAGGGCTCCAGCGGCTATCCCGACGCGATCAAGGACACCGTGCACTTCAAGAGCGACCGCTACCTCGGCGGTTCGTACCAGTCGCTTCCCGGCGACCTCTCGCACAGCCGCTTGTGCGAGGTGCGATGCCTGGCGCTGCTCGACGACATGAACAACTGGGGCGCGCCGAAGTACCTTGTGGCGGAGGGCGACACTTACGCCAAGTTCCCTGACGACGAGACCTACCCACAGCTCCTGGTGAACTACATCAAGCTGGACAAGGTCCCGGCGTTCGACGAGGACTGGAGCCCGATCACGAAGTCCATGCGCGCCGGCGAGTTCTTCGTCTCCAGCGGCGAGATCCTCATCCGCAAGTGGGCCGTGGAAGGCAACCAGGTGACCGCCGACATCGAATGGACCTACCCGCTGGAGTTCCTGGAAGTGGTCTGGGGCGACGGGCAGTCGAGCGGCCGCAAGATCGTCCCGGCCACGGGCGAGGCGCCGTTCGGCTCGCGCCGCTTCCGCATTCCGGTCGAAATGGCGGGCAAGAAATGGGTGCGCTTCGCGGCATGGGATTCAGCCGGCAACGGAGCCATCACGCAGCCGGTGCATCTGAAGTGAGGTCCACGCATGCTACTCTGAAGCCAGCAGCGGCAATTCGATGCGGTCCGCCAGGCTGGTTCTCGCGCTCTTCGGCGTCCTTCTCTCCTTCACCGTTCTGCTCGCTCAGAAACCCTTCCGCGAGTACCCCGGCTTTGAGAACGAAGAGAACCCGCTGCCGCCGGATTATCAGGAAAAGACGGAGTGGGCTTTCGCGCGCCTGATGTATCCCGCCATCCGCGGATTCCGCTACGCTGGATGGAGTTGGACGCAGGGCATGTCCTTCTGGACGATGGATTACCCGCGCTCAGACCGCCATTTCTCACTGGCGCTGCGGCGGCTGACCCGTGTCCACACGCGCAGTGTGGAGCAGCCGGTAAATCTCGAGGACGGCGACGACGTCTTCAACTGGCCCTGGCTCTACGCGGTGGAAGTAGGCCATTGGGACCCCACTGAGGAGCATGCCGCGAAACTGCGCGAGTACCTGATGCGCGGCGGCTTCCTGATGTGCGACGACTTCCACGGCACTCGCGAATGGGAGATCTTTATCACGGGAATGAAGCGCGTGTTCCCTGACCGTCCGATCGTCGACATCGAAAACAAGGACGAGATCTTTCACGTGCTGTACGACCTCGACGACCGCTACCAGGTGCCCGGCGCCCAGTTCCTGCGGTCCGGCCGGATGTTCGAGTACGACGGCTTCGAGCCCCACTGGCGCGGCATCTACGACGACAAGGGGCGGCTGATGGTGCTGCTCTGCCACAACATGGACCTGGGTGATTCCTGGGAGTGGGCCGACGTTCCGGCCTACCCGGAGAAGTTCTCGGCCATGGGCATCCGCATCGGCGTCAACGCGGTCATTTACGCGATGACTCACTGAGGCAGTAGCAGGACTCGCCCATTGACGGTGCGGCCGGCGGGCAAGCGGCGTAGCCGGCGGCGGCGAGCGAGGCAGGCTCGGCGCGGCGGAACATCGCGGCCAGAGAGGCGGCGTCGGGCACGTCAGCGGCATGGCGGCGCAGTTCGTCCGTCAGGTGCGGGCTCAAGTCGATCCCAACGCCTGAGCGCCCGGCGAAGAGCCAGCTCGCCGATAGCAGACCGCGCGATTCGGGCGCGGAACGGACGCCGGATTCCAGACACAGCATGCGCTCCGCTTCGACGCGTTGAACGCCGGAAGGATAAAGATCGTAGACCAGCCGGGGCGGAAACGTGTACGGCGTGGCGCGCAGCGGGAAGGGCGGCTCGGTCAAGTGTGGCTGATGGTAGCTGAAGTAGCCGTCCGCGGTCACAGGAGCGCCGGCGGCCAGCTTCGGCGGAAACAGATTGCCGGCCAGTCCATCGGGGCGATCGACGTCGATTTCGAGGTGCAGGCCAAGAGGCCCGTCAAAACCTGGCCACTCGATGGGCGTCGCGCGGAACGCGGTGATATGGGTGCGGCCAGCGAGTTGGCGCCCTTTCCAGACGTTGAAGAGGAGCTTGGCTGGAAGGAGGATGTAAGCGCAGAGTGGCGGCGCAAGGACGAGCAGTCCGACGACCCTGAGAGCGCCCTGGAAGAAACGAAGGCAGAATGCGGCGAGAACCAGCAACACGGCCGCGCCCAGCCCAAGCCGGGGCAGGTCGGTCGCATCAAAGCCTTCCTTCAACCCGGGAAGCAGGAACAGCAGCGCCGCCGCGGAGAGAACGGCCAGCAGCAGCATTCCGGCGATCCGGCCCAGCAAGGACATGCGGCCGATTGTGTCACAGCTCAGGAAGCAGAATCGGGAAACACGCCCGTCCCCGATTCAGGCGCGGCCTTCGGGGAGAATGTAGAAGTCCACAGCGCGGTCGGCGAGGGCGCGTCCTGCCCCAGACCGCGTCCAGCAATTGCTGGCGGCTGAAGACCACACCCGGCAGCGTGTGACGTCAGAAGACGGCGCCTAGATTTTCTAAGTTAGTTGGGGCGCATCCGGATGGTCGAGCAAGAACGCGTGATCCTTTCGTCAGCCTATCGACCACATTCACAGCTGTTCAAAGGGGCAGACTACAATTCAGCGTCTCCAGCGCTTTGCGGACCATTCCGGCATGGCGGGTAGTGTTTCCGGCATCCGCCCTGGCCCGCCACCGCCATCACTTTCGCGTCCGAAGCACCAGGCCGTACGGGCAGGGCGGCCTTCCGAAAAAGCCGCGGGGTTTGCCAGTTTCCGGGTCCATTACCTCCGGCACCAGACAATCACCGATTTGGCTTGACAGTAGTACCAAACCCTTGCGCGCTCTCTCACAAGAGGGTGTATACTTCCTGGGCCATGCAAAAACCTGCCTCGCTTCTCCTATCGGGCGTGGCTATGGCGATGTGCAGCTTTCTCGCCCCCGCCCAGTCCAATTCCGGGCGCGGCGGCCATGTTGAAGTCTCGCAAGCACTCACTTCCAACCAGTCGCCTCCGCTGAAGCATATTCCGCCGAAACCGCATAAAGAGGGCAAGGAAGAGAAACCCCTCCGTCCCGTCCCCGCCTCCTCGGTTACTTCCCTGAAGCCGGACACGGCCGTCCAGACCGCTGCACCGGCCCCAGCCGTAGCAGCCGCTTCCGGACTGAATTTTAAAGGCATCGGTATCGATTTCGCTGGTCCCCAGGGCGCCTACGCTGTTTCCTCGGTCCCTCCCGACCCTAACGGCGCCATTGGGGCCACTCAATATGTCCAGTGGGTCAACACTTCTTTTGCCGTCTTTGACAAGGGGACAGGCGCCGTCCTGCTGGGGCCAATTCCCGGCAACACGCTGTGGTCCGGCTTTGGCGGTCCCTGCGAAAACATCAATGACGGCGACCCTATCACCAAGTTCGACCGCCTGGCCGGACGCTGGATCATGAGCCAGTTCGCCATCTCGGCCGGACCGCCGTACTACCAGTGCATTGCCGTCTCCGCGACCGCCGACGCAACGGGCTCCTGGAACCGCTATGCCTTCGCCTTCTCCGATTTGATCGACTACACCAAGATCGGAGTCTGGCCGGACGGCTGGTACGTTTCCTACAACGTCTTCCAGAACGGCACCACCTTCGCCGGCCCCAAGCTCTGCGCCTGGGACCGCGCCGCCATGCTGGCCGGACTTCAGGCCACCCAGCAGTGTTTTCAGCTTCAGCCCTCCACCGGCGCCGTCCTGCCGAGCGATCTAGACGGCGCCACCGCGCCGCCCGCCGGATCGCCCGCCTTCTTCGTCGGCTTCGATACGCAGTCCGTTAAGTTCTGGAAATTCCACGCCGACTTCGCCAACCCAGCCAATTCCACCCTCACCGGGCCCACCTCCTTCAACGTTGCCGGGTTTACCATCGGCTGCAGCTCCGGTCCCTGCATCGTGCAGCCTTCCACGACGCAGAAGCTTGACGCCATCTCAGACCGCCTGATGTACCGCCTGGCCTACCGCAACTACGGCGATCACGAGTCGCTCTACGTGAACCACACCGTGGCGACGTCCAAGGCGACCGGAGTGCGCTGGTACGAAATCCGCAATCCGAACGGCGTGGCGGCTCTCTACCAGCAGTCGACCTACGCGCCGGACAACAAGTACCGGTGGGCTGGGAGCGTGGCTTCCGACAAGCTGGGCAATCTCGCGATCGGCTATTCGGTGTCGGCGTCCAACACCAGTCCCTCCATCTTCTACACAGGCCGGGCTCCCACCGATCCGCTCAACGCGATGCAGGCCGAGACCAGCTTGTTTACGGGAAGCGGGTCCCAACTCCCCTATTTCGGCCAATCGCTGTCGCGCTGGGGCGACTATACAGTCCTCACCGTCGATCCCATGGACGATTGCACCTTCTGGTACACTAACGAGTACCTCATCTCGAACGGCAACTTCAACTGGTCCACGCGGATCGCGGCTTTCTCCTTTCCAGCCTGCACCTCCGCTCCGGCCACCCAGGATTATGTCCTGGCGGTTTCGCCCACTTCGGCCACGGTCCAGCGCGGCAATTCCGCGTCCTACGCGCTCTCGGTCACGCCCGCGGGAGGCTTCAACGGCGTTGTCAGCTTCTCGGTCAGCGGGCTGCCCGCCGGCACGACTGCTACTTTTGCTCCACCCTCCGTCACCGGCTCGGGATCCTCGACGCTGACTATCACGTCCATTTCCTCGTCGCCGGCAGGTGTCTACCCTCTCCTGATCAGCGCCTCGAACGGCACGACATCCCACTCGGCCAATATCACGTACACCATCTACGTTCCGGCGACCGTCACCTACGTCTCCGCGGACACCACTACTAAGGGTTCCTGGAAGGGAGTCTACGGATCGGAAGGTTTTGCGATTCCCGGCGACGTGACCAGCTACCCCTCGTACGCCCAGGTCTCTCTCACGGGACAGAGCTATTTTTTGTGGAACGCCTCTACCACCGACACTCGCGCCCTGCAGAAAGGCGCCCCCGGCTCGACGGACCGCATTGCCTCGACATGGTACTCCGATACCTCCTTTACCATCGACGTCAACATCACCGACGGCAAAACACACCGCGTCTCTCTTTATTTCCTCGATTGGGACAACTTCGGCCGGGCCCAGACAGTGGAGATTCTCGACGCCTTCACCAATGCCGTAATCGATACCCGCAGCCTGTCGTCGTTCGTCAACGGCATCTGGCTCTCCTGGAATCTTTCCAGCCATTTCAAGATCCGGATCACCAAGACCGGCGGGAAC
>JACXTT010001683.1_pt1 | contig 36393 bp, 37 predicted proteins | sample 9270951 | NCBI WGS metagenome assembly JACXTT01 (sample SAMN15532306, study PRJNA645909) | rock metagenome | isolation source: weathered quartz diorite | place: Puerto Rico | collected 2017-06-21 | reverse complement strand
GGCCCGCATAATGAGGCTGCACTTTTCGTGCGAGAGTTTTCCCAGGTCCTGGTTCACGAGCGCGGCGGCTTTTTTGAGGATGCCGAAGGCGCGGATCAGCTCGGGCGGCATGAGGTCTTTGCCGATGGCGAAGTAGATGAGCGAGCGGGCGGTCTGCGCGCCGTAGTAGCGGTCGACGGGTACTTCGATCTTGCCCATGGAGTCGGACTCGGTGCGAGTCGGCGTGGCGGCTGCTGGCTTTGCGGCTTCAGACATGGGGGACTCCTGAACAGTTCACTTCTCCAAGTTTAGCAGCATGGAGGTAATGAGGTAACGAAGTAAGGAGAGGAAAAGGACTTAACACAGAGAGCACGGAGAGGCACAGAGAAGAGGCAGGGTTAGGGCAGAGGTGCAGAAGGTGCACGAGGGAGCCGGGCTAAAGCCTTAACCCGCGCGGTTCTAACGGCGACCGTGGCGGGACCACCAGTCGCGCCAGGCGGCGGGATTGGAGCCAAGGCCGGCGCCAGTGATGTCCTGCAAGGCTTGGAAGATCCAGCTGCGGGTGGCGGCGTCGAGGGCGGCGTCATCCATCATCTGGAGGAGACCGGGGACGGCGCGCAGGCGCTGCTCCTGCGTGAACATGCCGGATTGCGCGATGGCGCAGGCGGCTCCTTCGCGGACGTGAGGCGAGGGATCGCTGCGGAACGATTCGAGAAGGGGCGCGATGGAACTGTCCGTGGCGAGAAGGCCGAGACCAATGACGGCATAGGCGCGCGTGGTTTGATCGGGATCATGGATGCGATCGAGAAAGATGGTTTCCAGGCGGGCGGTTTCCACGCCGCGATTGCCGAGGACGCCGAGAATCCAGAGGAACCAGGCACGGTGTTCGGGCTCGTCCTGAAGGCGGGTGACCGGGTTTGCAGGGCGGATCTCTTCCGGTGAAATCGGCTGATCCTCAACGTTCATGGGGACACCTCGACGCCAGGAATCAGGCTAATTGGGAGATGGGCAGCGGGCAATAGTACGAATGGGGCAACGGCTGAGGTGCCGTGAACCCTGGTAATGTATACTTTTTCGAGGGGAATCCGCGTTATTCATGGCTGAGGGAACCAAAGAAGTGCGTGCGAGTGTCAAGACGCGGCTGCGGCGTGGGCTGCGGTTTGCGCGGACACGTGCGCGCGAGCTGCGGATGATTGGGAAGGCGCTGGCTTCGACGAAGCATCCCATCCTCGTGCACGTCATCCCGATGCGGCAATGCAATCTGGCTTGCACGTATTGTAACGAATTCGACGATTTCTCGAAGCCGGTATCACTGGAGGAGATGAAAAAGCGGCTGGATTTGCTGGCGGACATGGGGGCCTCGATTATTACGATCAGCGGGGGCGAGCCGCTGATGCACCCGGAGCTGGACGAAGTGATCCGGCACACGAGGCGGCGCGGGATGATCGCCGGACTGATCACCAATGGATTTTATTTGAACCGCGAACGCATCGAGCGGCTGAACGAGGCGGGGCTGGAGCACCTGCAGATTAGTATTGATAACGTGGTGCCGGACGATGTGTCGAAGAAAAGTCTGAAGACGCTGGATGGGCGGCTGGAAATGCTGTCGCAGTGGGCGGTGTTCCAGGTGAACATCAATTCGGTGCTGGGGAGCGGCGTGAAAGACCCGGAGGATGCTCTGAAAATCGCACGGCGGGCCGTGGCGCTGGGATTCACGAGCACAGTGGGAATTATTCACGACAACAATGGGCAGTTAAAGCCGCTGGGAGCGCGCGAAAAGGAAATTTTTGAAGAGATCATGGAGCTGGGGAAGCGGTCGTTTTCAAGATTCAATGAATTTCAGCACAATGTGGCGCGCGGGCGGGAGCACAACTGGCGGTGCCGATCGGGCTCGCGGTATTTGTACATTTGCGAGGACGGGCTGGTGCACTGGTGCTCGCAACAGCGCGGGTATCCGGGGATTCCGCTGGCGCAATATACACCGGAGATGCGGCACCGCGAATACTTCACGGAGAAATTTTGCGCGGCGCGGTGCACGGTTTCCTGCGTGCAGCAGGTGGGGATTTTGGATAACTGGCGCGGGCCGCAGAATTTGAAGCCGATGCCGATGGCGCCGCCGGTGCCCCAGCCGCGACTGGTGCAAATTGGGCAGGGGCGCGACGATTCCTAGTTCCACATCACTTTCCTTTGACCGTAGTCCGGATTCCTGTTTTTCGACAGCGCACATTTTCGAACTGCTGGTATTGACGCGCGCCTCTTAGCTCGCCAAAACTATGCCCATGACAGGCTTCGCGATCGAAATTGAAAACCTGACAAAGGAATATCCGTTTGGATTCCTGCACCTGAAGAAGAAAACTTCGCTCGAAGGGCTGAACATGCAGGTGGAAATGGGCGAGGTGTTTGGTTTCATCGGGCCGAACGGCGCAGGGAAGTCCACAACGATCAAGCTGCTTATGGGGCTGATTTTTCCCACGGCGGGGGGCGCGCGAATTCTCGGCAGGCCAATCAGCGATGTGGGAATGCACAAAGACATTGGGTACCTGCCGGAGCAGCCGTACTTTTATGACTATTTAACGGCGGCGGAAGTGCTGGATTATTTCGCGAGATTTCATGACTTGACGGCGGCGGACCGCAAGGAACGCGTCGAGCGGATGCTGAGGAAGGTGGGACTGGAAACGGCGCAAAAGATTCAACTGCGCAAGTATTCCAAGGGGATGCTGCAGCGCGTGGGGCTGGCGCAGGCGATTCTGCACGACCCGAAGCTGGTGATTCTGGACGAGCCGATGTCGGGACTCGACCCCGTGGGGCGGCGGGAAGTGCGCGACATCATATTGGAGTTGAAGCGAGACGGAAAGACGGTGATGTTCTCCACGCACATTCTTTCGGATGCGGAGACACTGTGCGACCGCGTGGGTGTGATTGTGGGAGGGAAGCTGCGCGGAGTGGGCGCACCTGGGCAACTGGTGGACATGAAGACGCAGGGGATAGAAATCCTGTTTGAGTTGAAGGGGGCAAGTAACGCGCCGTTCCTGGCGAAGGCGACGAAGACGGGGGACTATTACCGGCTGCAGGTAGCGGAGGGAGAGTTGTATGCGGCCATCGAGCAGCTGCGAGGAGTGGGCGCGCGAATACTTGCGGTGACGCAGGTGAAAGCCACGCTGGAAGAATTCTTCATGAACCTGGTGGAAGCGGACCGCGCGCAGGCATCGGCGGTCGAGGTGAGCGGGAAATGAAACGCGTGGGAATCGTGGCGCTGAATACGTTTCGCGAAGCAGTACGCGACCGAGTGCTGTACAACCTGGTGTTTTTCGCGCTGCTGATGATGCTGGCGGCCGTGGTGGTAGGACAGATTTCGATCGGGATCGAAGAAAGCGTGATCGTGAGCCTGGGGCTGAGCGCGATTTCCGTGATCGGGCTGCTGATCTCGGTGTTCATCGGCGTCGCGCTGGTTTCCAAGGAGATGGAGAAGCGCACCCTGTACGCGCTGCTGGCCAAGCCGGTGCGGCGCTGGGAGTTTCTGCTGGGAAAATTCGGCGGGTTGGTGCTGACGCTGGCGGTGAACACGTTGGCTATGGCTGCGGGGCTTTTTCTCGTGATGCTCTACGTGAAGCATTCGCTGCAACAGAGCGACGCGGTGGTGCTGGTGGCGGTGTATTTCATCTGGCTGAAGCTGGCGCTAATCGTGGCGCTGGCGCTTATGTTTTCCTGCTTCACCACTCCGCTGCTCGCCATTCTGTTTACCGCTGGGCTGTATATCGTCGGCTTATACGTGCAGGAACTGCGAAACTTGCCGGTGGATGTGATGAGTCCGGCGATGGCGGCTTTCACGAAATGGCTTTCGTATCTTCTGCCGAATTTTGAAAATTTCAATGTGATGGCGATGGCGGCGCATGGACGGGCCGTGCCGAGGACGCTGATTCTGCAGAACACGCTGTATGCGGTGATTTACTGCGCGATTGTATTGACGGGCGCGGGAATGGTGCTCTCCCGGAAGAACTTGAAATGAAATCTCAAAAAGCCATGGCGTTGGTGCTGGTGCTGGTTCTTCCGCTGGGATTCGCGGGAATCTGGCATTTGCAGCACGCCATCGATTCGCAGCTCGCTTCCGCGAGCCAGGAGCGGGACGACGTCCTGCTGCGCTCCGGCAAGCTGGTGAAGTGGATGAGCCTGGAATATGCCCCGCTGCTGGCGGACATCTACTGGACGCGCGTGGTGCAGTATTACGGCAACAAGCACGTGCGAGGGCAAGCGAAGCTCGATTTGCTGTGGCCGCTGCTGGATGTCACAACAACCCTGGATCCGAATTTGATCGTTGCTTACCGGTTCGGCGCGATGTTTCTCAGCCAGGCGTCTCCGGCCGGGGCCGGCAGGCCGGACCAGGCCGTGGAGCTGATCCGGCGAGGGATTCAAGCGAATCCGGATTACTGGCGGCTGTACGAGGATTTGGGCTTTGTCTACTACTTCGATCTGAAAGATTACCAGAAGGCTTCGGAGGCTTTCCTGGAAGGAAGCAAGAAGCCGGATGCGCAGGTATGGATGAAAGTAATGGCCGCGAAAATTGCTGCGGAAGGGGAATCGTTTTCGACTTCGATGTTCCTGTGGAAGGATATTTACGAGTCGTCCTCAGATCCAATGATCAAGAAAAACGCGCTGCAACGTTTGAAATTGTTGAAGGCGCAAGAAGACTGCAAGCAACTTGACGCGCTGGCGGACGAGTATGCGAAGCGGAACGGGCGGCGTCCCGCACGCATGGGCGACCTCGTGCAAGCTGGTTTGTTGCCCGGACTACCCAAGGATCCAGAGGGCTTCGTCTATGTTTTCGGGGAAGAGGGAAAGGCGGAGCTCAATTTGGACAGCCCCCTGCTGGAGCAGCAGCTGCTTCTCGAGCGCTTCAAGAACGCAATTCCCCGGTAAGATGCGCCGGCTGCCGGCTTGCCTCATTCCGGGACGCAGAGCAGGGTCATTTGCGGATCGATGATGAGTTTGCGGGGCTGGATTGGCGAGAGGAATTGGAAAGACGTCTCTGGCCCGGCGGCGACGACGCTTCCAAGCAGAGCCCTGGTTCCTGGACCGCCGCTTGCGTAGAGGGGAACGCTGGCGATGAATGCGCGCGGCACACCGGATTGATACAGTTTCCCCTTCACAAGAAATCCTTTCTCGGCAGCATGCGACGTGTATTCCACGCGGTAGTGCGGGATGCCCGTGCCACGCACCCACTGTTCGAAAAACCATTGCATGGAGCGCCCGCCTTCGAGGTCCATGGCGGGCGTCATGATCGCTTCGACTTCACGTTGCAGGTCTTCCGTGGAGAGGGCACGGTAAGCGTATTTCGTGGCGAGCGTTTGCAGAAGGGCCGTAAACCGCGCGTCGGGGTTCTTCGAGCCGGGCTGGCGGAGCATTTCGCGCAGCATGTGAAAGATCCACGCGCCTTTGCTGTAGATAATCTCCTCGTATGCCTGCGAAGATTTTGAGGAGTTGAGACGGGTGCCCAGCGTGAGCGCGCCGACATCTCCCGCAGCTTGCGCGGCATCTGGCGATTTCTCCAGCAGTTGGCGGCGAAAGCGTTCAAGCCAGACGCGGAGAGTGCGGTCGGGGATCTTTTTGGTATCGGCGAATAGCAGGGCGAGATACTGCGCGATGGCTTCATCGATCCATTGATCATGGTAGCTGGACCACCCGACGACGTTGCCCCACCACTGATGAGCCACTTCGTGGTATGGAACCAGTTCAGTGAAATGTTCTTGCCCGGCGGTCGTAAGTCCGGCGCGCTGCTGCGCCTCGGAGGACAGAAAGGAAAACGTGGAAATGTACAGCAGGCCGGGCCACCCTTGCGCAAAGGTTCCCGGAATCTGCGAGACGCTCAGATTACGCAGGGGGAAAGGGCCGCTGAAAGTCTCGTAAAAGCGAATCGAGGAGTCAATCTCTTTGCCAAGTTGCTTGAGTGTGTCGGCCGGACTGGGAGGAGAGAGAATTGGTGAGATAACACGGCTTGTCACGGGAGCACCCAAGGGTCCGGAAGGGATGTGAATGACGTCTGAATCCGAAGAGGCGATACGGTTCTGCAGAGATTGCTCGAGTTGCCGGTTTGCGTAGACGTCGATGGAATGGCCAGAAGAGGTTACCGAAGCCGAAGCGTATTCGCCGAGATTGAATCCTGCGACGGAAGCGGGCTTATCCGTTTTCCAATGCCCTACGCGGAAATCGCCGTCGTCATGCTCTTCGAGTTTGGAGCCGGTGGCGATCAGGCGGAGCTTGCGAGGCCAGCGCATCATGAGGTCATAGGCTGCGAATTCGGCGCTATCGCCGAGATGCGGGTACCAGCTTTCCCGCGCGCCCACAAACAGCACACCGTTTCCGGCATCTTCGATGACGTTGCCGCGATAATGAAATTTGAGAATGAACTCCTGATTCCGCGAGGGAGCCTCGGCGAGCACAACACTTAGGAAGTCGAGGCCGCGGGCGCTGCGCTGTTGCAAATTCATGCCTTCGTTCTGAAAGAAGGCGAGGCGTTCACCGCGCTCACTTAGGACTTTGTCTATGCTGAGCGCGCGGGAGAGCTGAAAGTTCAGCGCACGCTCGCCGCCCGTCTCCGCGCGGACGCGGACGGACGTGGAAGCATCGAGAGTGTTATCTGGGAGAATGGAAGTTTCGATGATGTAACTCACCCCCCGGAAGGACACAGGACGAGCGTGAAAGCCGGGAACAGCGTGGGAGGTCCACACGTCGTAGAAAGTTTTTGTGCCAACTTTTTGGAATTGACCGAGGAGGAATGGCTCGTCCCGCTGCAAATCCAGGACGACATCGAAAAAGCCAGTCACGGCGCCATCGAGCGCGGCATAAAAGTAAGGTTGTGGATTTTGCGAAAGACGATCGAAGAGAACGCGAAGGGTCTGGCCCGGGTTGAGGTGAGTAAGCGCAGGCTCCCAGTGAGCGGCAAAGGAAAAATCCGCCTGGGGAACGAGCTTGGCCGTGCCAAATTGGCGAAGGAGCTCGTCTGCAGTGGCGTCGGTAAAGCGAAAGTATCCAGAAAAAAAGTCTTGATCTAGAACGGGCGCCCCGAGGAAATACCCCATTTGCTGCTTCTCCGACGGGTCGCGCGGGAGAGCCAGGGCATGGCCGCGGCCGGAGAAGACTGCGCCGGTGATATACCCGTCAAGAGGGGAGAAAAAGGCAAGGTCGCCTTCTTCGAGGGAGAGGACGGCATCGCCGCGGCGGAGCTCGATCCGGTTGGCGGGAGCAATGTGATAGATGGTGGAAGGATCGACACGGAGAGCGTTAATCGCATCATATAATTCATGCGGAGTTCGTTCCGCAGCCGACAGAACAGCCGGGGCCAGAAGACACCACAGCCCGAAAAACTTCACTCCTACCGACATATAGGAAGTGTAGTCACATTCGGCATGGGGGAACAAGGCGAGCGGGACCACGCGTCACCCCGGAATTAAGATAGGAAAATGCTTCGAATGATCCCTTCCCATCCGATGCGCCTGGTGATGGCGTTTGTTGGGTTCTTTCTCTTGTGCGCCCAAGCGGCAGCAGACACCATCGTCCTGAAAAATGGCCGGCGCATCCTGGCGTTGAGCGCGTATGAAGACGGCGACAAGGTGAAATACCTGACGTCCGCGGGTGAACTGAGCCTGCCGAAATCCATCGTGGATCACATTGAGAAGGGCGGCGCGATGCCAATGGCGAATGCGCCGGGAGCCACTGCGGCGAGCCTGGCAATCGCTCCGCCGACCATGCAGCCCGGTGACTCCGGCGGCGGAGAGATCGAACGTGGAGCCGTTCACGACGGGACGGTGGATCGCGGATATATCGCAAAGCTGGAGAGCGAGGCGCGTTCGGGCGGGGAGAAAGCTAACCTCAGCGCGGCGATCGGGCACCACGCCGCGGCGACGTTCGAAATGTCGCGAGGGGAACTGGAACGTGCGCTGAACGACGAGCGTGCCGCCCTCACCTTTGCTCCCGAAGTGCCGGGACTTTTGTTGCAACTAGCGTACATTCACCTGCGGCGGAGTGAGTACAAGCAGGCATTGGAATACTTGGAGCGGGCGAGGCGCCTCGCTCCGGACAACGCGGACGTGGCCAAGCTGACGGGATGGTCGTACTACGGTTTGAACAAGATGGACCAAGCGGTGGCGGAGTGGAAGCGTGCCCTTGCGCTGCGGCCCGACCGGGAAGTGGAGGCGGCGCTTGAAAAGGCGCTGCAAGACAAGCAGGAAGAGGAAAGCTACAAGGAGAACGAAAGCAGTCACTTCAAGTTGCGTTACAACGGTGCGGCGGAGCCGGCGCTGGCGCGGGACGTGCTGCGCACGCTAGAGACGCATTTCTCGGCCATCGAATCGGAGTTGAGTTATACGCCGCCGGAATCGATCGGCGTGATTCTGTACACGCAAGAGGCATTCACGGACATCACCCGGGCGCCGTCGTGGGCGGGCGCGCTCTACGACGGTCGAATCCGAGTTCCAGTGCAAGGATTGACGGCGGTGGACCAGGATCTCTCCCGCTCACTCAAGCACGAACTCACGCACAGCTTCATCGCGCAGAAAACGCACGCGGCTTGCATGGGCCTGAAGGAAAGCTGTGCGATTCGCGCTCCCACTTGGATTCAAGAAGGAATGGCGCAATGGATGGAGGGGCAGCGCAGCGGGGAGAATGCGAGTGTGCTGATCCAGGATTATGCGGCGGGGCAGGTGCTGCCGCTGGACCAGCTGGAAGGCGATTGGACACGCATGAAGTCGGATTTGGCGCGCTATGCGTACGCGTGGGCGTTGGCAAACGTTGAGTATATCGTGCGGAAGGACGGGATGGGTGACATCAACCGCATCCTGGACCGCATCGGGTCCGGAATGTCTACGGAGGCGGCCCTGAAAGAAGTACTACACAGCGATTACAACGATTTGATGCAATCCACGGCGGAGTATTTGAAGAAGACCTACGGGCGCTGACCCATCTGCGAGATCATGTCAAGTTGTGGCCAGAAGCGAAGCCAGGAGGGCGGCGCGAGCGGGCATCGTGTGCACGAGGATGTGCTCGTGCGCAGAATGGGCGCCGTCGCCGACGGCGCCGAGGCCATCGAGCGTGGGAACGCCCCGAGCGGCGGTGAAATTTCCGTCGGAACCTCCTCCTACGGAGCATTCACCGAGGGGAAGATTCATTTGCGCGGCGAGTGACTTGGCGCGGGCGAAGAGAGCTGCACTCATTTTGCGTTCGAGGGGCGGTCGGTCGAAGCCACCGGTGATTTCAAGCCGGGCTCCCTGGCGCATTGCGCGAAGAGAATGCAGCCGGCGTTCCAGTCTGCTCATATCGGAAACGCGCAGCGCGCGGAGATCAAGAGCGGCGCGGGCGCGTTCTGGGATCACATTCGTCCGGGAGCCGCCTTCGACGATGCCAGCGCTGATGGTTACGCCGCGGCGCAGGTCGTTCCATTTTTCAATGCGTGCGAGCTGCTGCGCCAACTCGTGGATGGCGTTGATGCCTTCCTGGGGCGCGAGACCAGCGTGCGCGGCGCGGCCATGCACGATCAGGTCAGCGATGCCGACGCCCTTGCGCGCCGTCTTGAGAAGTCCACGCGGGCCGAAGGACGGCTCAAGGACAAAGACCGCATCGCTGCGGCGCGCTTCCGCCTCGAGGAGCTTGCGCGAGGATTCGCTGCCGATTTCTTCGTCGGAGGTCCAGAGGAAGATGAGGCGCTTGCGCAATTCTGCGTTTGCTTCTTGAAGCGCCTGCAAGGCGAAGAGCGCTTGAACGATTCCGGCCTTCATGTCAAAAATACCCGGGCCGTAGGCTTTTCCGCGTGAGATGCGGAAGGGCATCTTGCCTACCGTGCCGGTGGAGTAGACGGTGTCGTAATGGCCCAGAACCAGGAGCCGGCCTGAAGAGCGTGTTTTGCCAGGCCCATACGAAATGCGCAGATGATCGCCGCGGTTCTTCTGAGCAAGGCGCTCGACTCTTACGTCGTACCTGCGCCACGCTTCCGCGATGAGGCCGCAGCAGCGGTCCGCTGCCGCTTTTTCAAGACTGGGTGATTCGGCTTCCACGAATTGGCGCAGGGTCGCGAGCATCCGCGGCAGACGTGGCTTCAGATGGCGCAAGAATTCTTTGGGGGATGGGCGCTCCGGCATGGCGTGGACATGCTAACAACGCTGCGAAAAAGCAGCAACCTGGCTGCCGGATTTCGGGAGACAGGGATTGCCGGGACGCGTATCGCGGGAAGCGGGCTTCGCATATAATCAGAGGTTTGCCGGGTACCAATGAGCGCCGCAGGGATTTCGGCGCGACGGAGAGTGCGAATGATACTGGATGCCGTGGGGATTCAGAAGATTCTGCCGCACCGCTATCCTTTTCTGATGGTGGATGCCATCCTCGAAATGGAGCGCCTGAAGCGCATCGTGGGCGTGAAGAACGTCTCCATCAACGAATCGCACTTTCAGGGACATTTTCCCGGCCAGCCGATCATGCCGGGAGTGTTGATCATCGAATCCATGGCGCAAACCGGAGGATTGCTCTTGCTCCAGGAAGTTCCGGAGCGCGAAAAAAAGTTACTGTACTTTGTCGCGGTGGATGGTGCGCGATTCCGGCGGCCGGTGGTGCCCGGCGATCAATTGAGAGTGGAAATGAGGGTACTTTCGTGGCGCGGGGACTTCTGCAAACTGGAAGGAAAAGCGACGGTGGACGGGCAATTGGCGGCAGAAGCGACGCTGATGTGCAAGATGGTGGATCGTGAGCCCTTAGGCAAGGCGGAAGAACCCGCGAAATGACGGCGCGAGAGATTCATCCGCTAGCCATTGTGGCGGCAAGCGCCAAGTTTGGCGAAGGCGTCAAGATCGGCGCATACGCGATAGTGGGCGAAGAGGTGGAATTGGGTGACAGCTGCGTGTTGCACGCGCATGCGGTCTTGCAGGGACCGTCAAAGTTTGGCAAGAACAATGTGTTTCATGCGTTCAGTGTGGTAGGAGGTGACCCACAGGACTACACGTTTCGCGGGGAGCGCGTGGAACTGGTCGCCGGAGATGGGAATATTTTCAGGGAATACGTTACGGTCAGCCGGGGAACGCAAAAAGGCGGCGGCAAAACTTCGCTGGGGAACGACAATTTTTTTCTAGCGTATTCGCACGTCGGACACGATTGCGTGATCGGCAGCCACACGCTGTTTGTGAACGGCGCGACGCTGGCGGGACACGTGACGGTGGAAGATTTCGTGACGGTGGGCGCGTTTTGCCCGGTGCACCAATTTTGCAGGCTCGGCCGGTACGCGTACATCGGCGCATCCACGGTAATTACGCAGGACGTGCCGCCATTCTCGAAGATCGTGACGGAGCGCGAGACGAAGAATTACGGCCTCAACGCGATCGGCCTGGAGCGCAGGGAATTTTCGGCGGGGCGCTTGCAGGCGCTGAAGCAGGCGTATCGTTTGCTGCTGCGGTCGAACCTTAACACTTCGCAGGCGCTCGCGGAGATGAAGAAAACGCTGGGGGATTCGGCGGACGTGCAGGAATTGATCCGATTCATCGAAGGCGCAGAACGCGGCATTGTGAAGTAACACACCGATCGCAGAATTCATGCCCGACAGGGAAGCACAATTGAAAGGCTGGGGACTCATCGCTGGCAATGGGCGCTTTCCGTTTTTGGTGCTGGAAGGCGCGCGGAGCCAGGGAATCGAGATGGCGGTGATCGCGTTGAAGGAAGAAGCTTCGCCGGAGCTGGAGAAAATCGCGAAACGGCTGCACTGGGTAAGCCTCGGCGAGCTGAGCAAAACCATCGAGCTGCTACAGCAGGAAGGCGTGACGCAAGCGGTGATGGCCGGGCAGGTGAAGCACAATAAAATCTTCAGCGCGATCCGTCCGGATTGGAAGCTGGCGAAGCTGCTCTTTTCGTTGCCGCGGAAAAATACGGACGCGCTTATCGGGGCGGTGGCTCGCGTACTGGAAGACGAAGGCATCCGGCTGGTGGATTCGACGATTTTCCTGAAACCGCTTGTGCCGGAGCCGGGAGTGTTGACGCGTCGCTGGCCAAATCAGCACGAAGCGGAAGACATTTCGTATGGAATCGGCGTGGCGAGACAAATTGCAGGGATGGACATCGGGCAGACGGTCGTAATTTCAGATCGCGCGTGCGTCGCGGTGGAAGCGATGGAAGGAACCGATGAAACGATCGCGCGCGCGGCACGAATCACGGGCGGCAAGCCGCTGGTCGTTGTCAAAGTCAGCAAGCCAGGGCAGGACATGCGCTTCGATGTACCCGTGGTCGGTTTGCCCACCATCGAACAGATGAAGAGCTCGGGTGCGACAGCCTTGGCAGTGGACGCGGGACGGACGCTGCTTTTTGACCGTGAGAAACAGATCAAGCTGGCCGATGCAGTGGGAATCGCGATTGAAGCCATTGCCGTCGCGGCAACGACGGAACCAAAAGACGCAACCAGGGGAATCAACCAAGAATGACCGCGGCGGCACAAGGTAAGAAGATCCGTGTCGCCGTTGCAGGTGCGGGCGAATTCGGGCGCAATCACGTGCGCGTGTACCGCGAAATTGAAGGCGCGGAGTTGATCGGCATATACGATCAAGATGGGAGACGCGCCGCGGCCGTCGCGAAGGAATTTCAGACCAAAGTACTTTCGACTCTTGAGGAATTGCAGGGGCGCGCCGACGCGGTGAGCGTGGCCGTGCCCACCATTGCTCATGCGGAGGTCGGCTGCCGGCTGATGGAGATGGGGCTCGACGTTCTGGTCGAGAAGCCCATGGCCGTGAATCTCGCGGAGGCCGATGTTCTGCTTGCGTCGGCGGCGAAAAACAAACGCATCTTGCAGGTAGGGCACGTCGAACGTTTCAATCCCGCAGTGATTGCCGTCGAGCCCATTTTGAACCGGCCGCTTTTTTTTGAGGTGCACCGGTTGGGGGTGTTCACGCCTCGCAGCCTCGACGTGGATGTGATCTACGACCTGATGATTCACGACCTTGACATCTTGCTGGCGCTGGTCAAAGAGCCGGTTACGGAAGTGAAAGCGGTCGGGATCCCGGTACTGACCAATAAAGTGGATATCGCGCACGCGCGCCTGGAGTTTGTGGGCGGCGCGGTTGCGAACGTCACGGCAAGCCGGGTTTCCACGGAGCGGGTGCGCAAAATGAGGTTTTTTCAGCAGCACGAGTACATTTCGCTGGATTACGCGCGGCGTGACGCGTTGCGAGTGGGCGTTAAGAAGCCGGGCCCGCAGCCCGAATTTGGATTCCAGAAGCTGGACGCCCGGGCGATTGAGCCATTGCGCGCGGAGCTCGAAGCCTTTGTGGGTGCCGCACGGACGCGAAAAGAGCCGAAAACGAATGGGGCGGCGGGCCGCGCGGCGCTGGAATTAGCTAGCCGGGTTATGGCAAGCATCCAGGAACACGCGGGGCGCGTCCAACTAGAAGCAGTGTCCTCGCAAGAAAAAACAACAAGATGATCTCTCGCTTCCTGGTACCGCTCGATGCTCGTCCACCCGCTAAGGCGGATGCCGCGACGCAGCGGCGCCGTCCGACCACGATGGACGAACGGACGCTCGTCCCCGCGATGCTGCCCATTGTGATGCTGGATGGACATTCGACGATCCCAACCAACTTGCCGCTCGAAGCCATCGCCACGCGCGTGGTCGTCCCGCGCGACGTCAACCACGCCGCCTACAACGTTACGGAAGATCAATCCATGCCGTTGCAGCCAACAGACATGGACGAGCGCATCGCCGTGCCCTTGGGTGCCGCACCTCCGGAAACGATTGAGCACCCGCTAACTCTCCATACCGACCTGGTGGATCCCGATATTTTCATCACCGGAGAAGTGCATCTTGCCGCTCCAGAGGAGAAAGAGGGAAAAGCCAAGTGGCAGCTTATCGTCCGCATCTCTTCATTTGCGTTCCACGCCCTGCTGATTGCGCTGATTCTCTTGCAAGCAAAACTGTTCCCTTCGCATGGGCCGACGCCGGAGCAAATGGAGATCGCGCGGAGGATGATGACCGTGCTGCTACCGCCAGGAGCGCTCGACTCCTTGAAGCCTTCTACGCGCCCGGCGCAGCCGCCGCCGCGGGTGCATGTTGATCCGCGAGTCCTAAGGAAGATCGCGCCGCCCGTTGAGCCGAAGCCAGCACCGCAACCGGAGCGGCCGGTGAAGGAATTGCCCAACGCCCCGGTGCCCCAGCCGAATGTCGCACAGACCATACCGCCGACGGAGGCGCCCACGCCGAAGACTCCGCCGAAGCTCGAAATGCCGGAAACTCCCCAACCGCGCAAGGGGCTGATGTTGCCCAAGGAGTCTTCTCCAGGCCAGAGCATCCAGGACTCCTTGCGGGCTGCAGCGCGAAGCTCGGGTCCGAGGCCGATCGCGGGCGGCGGCGAGATTCCTGGGGGCGGCAGCGGGGGCGGCGGTGGCGGCCATGGAACCGCCTACGGCGGCATCGAGATGCTCACCCCGGATGAAGGCGTGGACTTCAGCAACTATCTCAACCGCGTGTACGTCACCGTGAAGCGCAACTGGTTCGCGGTAATGCCCGGCTCGGTCGAACTCGGCGAGAAGGGCATCGTCGTACTTACGTTCAAGATCATGCGCGACGGCGGCGTGCCGTCTGCAGAGCCCGTCATCCAGCGCAATTCGGGGAAAGAGCCGCTGGACCGCGCGGCGTACTCTTCCGTACGCGCGTCGAACCCCTTCGAGCCGTTGCCTCCGCAGTTCAAAGGCCCTTACATTGAATTGCGCTACACGTACCTCTACAACGTTCCGATCGAGTATTTTAACCAGGCAAAGTGAAGATCTCGCGCCAACAGGTCCTCGGGAGTCTGCTTCTCGCCCTTGTAGTGCTCGGCGTTTTGGTTTTCCGCGCGCGGCACATTTTCCTCCGATGAGTGATGCGAAAATGCTTTTGCCTCTTGTTGCCGTCGTTGGCCCGACGGCTTCCGGCAAGTCCACGCTGGGTGTCTGGCTGGCCGAGCGGCTGGGCGGAGAAGTGGTGGCCTGCGATTCGACGCAGCTGTACAGCGGATTCGATATTGGGACAGCCAAACCCGGCACCTCCGAGCGCCGCGGCATTCAGCATCATATGATCGATGTGCTGGGGCCGAAGGAAGAGGCGACTGCCGGAGGCTATCGCCAATTAGCGCTCGCGGTTTTGCATGAGCTGCGAGTGCGAAGGAAGTTGCCGATATTCACCGTCGGCACGGGTTTGTATTTGCGTGCGTTGCTGGAAGGTCTCGCCGGTGTACCGCAACGCTCCGAGGAATTGCGCGCGCGGTTGCGGGCAGCCGCTGAAGAACATTCGCCCGGCCATCTGCACAATGTGTTGAGACGGCTCGATCCGGAGACAGTCTCCAAGATCGCTCCTGCCGATGAACAAAAACTCATTCGGGCGATCGAAGTTTGCCTGCTGGCACGGAAGCCCGTCTCGGAACTGCATCGAGAGGGCCGCGTCCCCCTCGAAGGCTGGCGCGCGCTGAAGATCGGATTGAATCCGCCGCGCGATCAGTTAATCGAGCGAATTCATTCCCGGACGGATGCCATGGTGGAGCGCGGCTGGCTCGAGGAAGTGAAAAGTTTGCTCGCCAGCGGGACAAGCGAAGATGCGAAGCCCTTCGATTTCATCGGCTATCGTGAATTGCGCGGCGTTTTGCAAAAAGAGATCTCCCTCGTTGAGGCGCGCGAAGCGATTCAACAAGCCACGCGTCGCTATGCGAAACGCCAGCTCACGTGGTTTCGCAGGGAGCAGGGGGTACGCTGGTTTTCAGGATTCGGCGATGAACCCGCCGTGCAAGTCGAGGCGATGAATTGGCTTCAATCCGCAGGTTTGGGCTGAGTACGATATCTTGCGTCAGCCGACCGTGCGGGAGGCGGAGCCCTTTGCTACTCTTTTTCCTTTTCCTTTTCTTTTTCCTTGGCCTGGATGGATAGCAGTTCCACTTCAAACACGAGAGTCGAGTTCGGGCCTATCTCCGGGCTCGGGCCCCGCTCGCCGTAGGCCAGCTCTGCGGGAAGAAAGAGTTGCCACTTGGATCCGACGGGCATGAGTTGCAGGGCTTCCGTCCAACCCTTGATCACGCCGCTCACGGGGAATGTTGCCGGTTGGCCGCGCTTATAGGAGCTGTCAAATTCCGTGCCGTTGATGAGGGTGCCCCGGTAGTTGCAGACAACAGTGTCCGCGGCTGCTGGCTTCGGCCCAGTGCCTTGGGTCAGTATCTTGTATTCGAGGCCGCTTGGCAGGGTAACGATCCCTTCTTTCGTTTTGTTGGCGGCGAGAAAAGAGTCTCCCTCCTTCTTGTTCGCCTCTCCGGCCAATTTCATTTTTTCCATTTGCTTGGCGCGCACTGCGGTCTGCAGTTGCGTGAGGGCGGCGCGTGCTTCGCTTTCGGTTAGGAGCATATTGCCGCCAGCCACCGTGTCCTTCAATGCGCGCACGAAGATGGCTGTGTCGATATCAACCGAGTCTCTCTTCAAATTGGCTCCGAGATTCATCCCCAGCGCGTAGCTGACCTTATCTTTATCCGTCTTGAGCACCAGCGGGCTTTGGCTTTTCGGTTTGGCGGGCTGGCCCGGTTTCGCCGCGGGTGCGGTTTGAGGCTTGGCTGTCGGCGCCTGTGGAGATGCCGCTGCCGGTGTTTGTTGCGCGCGCGCGCTCCCGAGCAACATCATTCCGGCCGCAAAAACATTCACTGCTGTGATCATTAGTTTTCTCATGGACCTATTTTCCCATCGGCATGCTGGTTTCGCAAATGGACGCGCTTTCACTTTGCCAGGCCAGCACCAACGGAACGGCGGTGTGGAAGAATGGAACCGCTGGCGGAGGCGGGTCGCGAGCAGGAAGGGAGAGGCGTATAATCTGATCCAGGGACGAGTCCCGCAAGAAATGTTCACTTCCGCACGATGACTCCGGTCTACTCTCCGTGACCAAGGCACAACATCAAGTTTCTGCGGCCGAGCGCGCTTTGCTGGTTGGCGTGGGATGGAAGCGTACGCCCCGCTTTCCGGGGATGCCGGTGGCCGAGCAAGGCCGCGAATCGCTCCTCGAGCTCGTGGAGTTGGCTCGCAGCGCGGGCGCGGAGGTCGCGGGTACGGTGTTTCAAATGCGCGATACGGCCGATCCCGCGACCCTGGTGGGACGGGGAAAGCTGGATGAGATCCGCGCGGAAGCTACGGCGCACAAAGCGCCGCTGATCATCTTCGATAGCAACCTCTCCCCTATGCAACAAAGAAACATCGAGGAGTCCACGGAGCGCCGGGTCATCGACCGCACGCAACTTATCCTTGATATTTTCGCGCGGCATGCGCGGAGCCGAGAAGGACAATTGCAGGTGGAACTTGCGGAGTTGAACTACATGCTGCCGCGCCTGACGGGAAAAGGAGCGGCGATGTCGCGCCTGGGCGGCAAAAGCGGGGCTGGCGGAGCAGGTGGCACGGGCGGCGGAGCCGGACGCATCGGCGTGCGCGGACCCGGTGAAAAGAAACTGGAGACGGACCGGCGGCGAATCCGTGACCGCATCAGCAAAATTCAAACCAGCATCGAGGATGTGCGCAAACAGCGGGCGCTCCGCCGCGAAGCGCGGAATGCCGTGCCCCTTGGAACGATCGCGCTGGTGGGCTACACGAACGCGGGCAAGTCCACGCTGTTCAACGCGTTGAGCCGCGCCGAAGTCCTGGTTTCCTCGCGGATGTTTGCCACGCTTGACCCCACGATTCGCGCGCTGCGGCTTCCCTCGAACCGCCGCGTCCTCGTTTCCGACTCCGTGGGATTTATCCGCGATCTTCCGAAAGGCCTGTTGACCGCGTTTCGCGCCACTCTGGAAGAGGTCCAGGAAGCTGCGTTGATTTTGCACGTGAGCGACGTATCGAACCCGCATCACGGTGAGCTGGATGAAGCAGTCGAAAAGATCTTGAGCGAGCTTGGGGTCAGCGGACGCCCGCGGCTGCGCGTGCTGAACAAAATAGACCAGCTTTCTGCCGAAGATAGAAAAATTGTTTCCAACGGCACAGGCGGAAAAAGCGGACAAGAAGGCACCCCGGTTCTTGTGTCCGCGTTGACGGGCGAAGGGATTGAGGAATTGTTACGGCGCATAGATGCCGAGATGCCCACGGACCCTGTCGTGACTCTCTCGATGCGCTTGCCCCTGGCGGAAGGACGTACTTTGGCTCTGGTTCACGCGCTGGGGCGCGTACTTCATTCTGAGGTGGAGGATTCACATATGCGGCTCGAGGCGGAGGTCCCTGCTTCCATCGCCAAACGCCTTCGCCTGAACGACTTCGCCGTAAAGGGAACTTTCCAGCGCGCACGGTCGTAGTATAGAGTGTGAGTGGACCGGCGTGCGGTCGCGTGGAATAAGAACCTTTATCCGCGGTCCATTGTGAGGTTGCCATGGCAGCTTTTTTTCTTTGGATCATCCTGTTCATTCTGTGCTGGCCGCTCGCGCTGCTGGCCCTAGTGATTTATCCGTTTGTCTGGCTGCTGCTTCTACCATTCCGCATTGTGGGTATCGCCGTTGACGGCATTCTGGGACTATTGAGTGCGTTGTTCTTGCTGCCGGTGCGGCTGCTGCGGGGGCCGCGGGCCATCTGAAAGTCTGAATCCTTTCTGCTTCGGTAACTCTGGGGTAAAACATGGAAAAACCTCTGTTTTCTGTAACTTGAGGGTGTGCCAAGACGCTCGCCAGGAAGGATCGGCCCTTACGGCTTCTGTGGAAAAGGCTGTGGAAACTCAGTTGTCGCTCTTGCACACAATTTCCTGCCGAAGGGTCGTGCTGCAGGGCTCTCCCCCCAGTGCCCTACGTAAGTAATTGAAAATGCAAGCATTAAATTCGTCTTAGGAGCTGACTGACTCTCGCGGCCGGGCGTCCCTGCGCCGGGGACTCACGGCATATTTGCACAGGTTTGCAGCAGTAGAGTTACGAAAGAGTATCGCCTTTCACGCATTTCATCGCGAATTTTTGTTAACCCCGGAGTACCTATCCTGGTCTCTTCAGGCGTTTATTGATCTGCGTTCGAAGCGTAAATCGGGCTGCCTCGAGGCGTTGACGCGTCCTTCCACGAAGTCTATAGTGAACTTGCGGTGGCTGAAGCCGCAGGGGCGGCTCCCCGCCGTCAAGAGCTCATGAATCTTCCTAACTCACTGACGTTGCTCCGGATTTTCTTCATTCCGGTTCTCATCGTGATTCTCCTGACCCGCAGTCCCAACGTCGAGCTCTGGGGCTATACCATGCATTTCGAAGTGTGGGGAGTGCTGATCCTGCTGATGGCGGCGGCGACCGACTGGGCGGATGGCTATCTCGCGCGGCGGCGCTTGCAAGTGACGACGCTGGGGATTCTGCTCGACCCCATCGCGGATAAGCTGCTGATCTCCGCTGCATTTATCTCTCTGGTGGACATGCACCTGGTGAAGGCCTGGATGGTGGTGATCATCATCGGGCGCGAATTTACTGTTCTCGGTTTGCGGAATATTGCCTCTGCGGAAGGGTTCACCATTGAGGCGTCTACTCTGGGCAAGACCAAAATGGTCTTGCAGGTGTGCGCCGTAGCAGTGCTGATTGCTGGCGCCGGACATCGTGCCGGGCTTCCATGGCTGTACTGGTTGGCGCAAGCTCTACTTTGGCTGGTGGTGATCAGCGCGCTGGTCTCGGCAGCGCAGTACTTCCTGAGATTCTGGAGCCACGTGGACGACAGCATCAAGCAGCGCCGGCGATTGCGCATGCTCGAGGCGCGCAAGAAGTCTCAGGATGCCGTCCCTCTCTGAAGCGGAGAGTCGAACTGCGCTGCGGCTCGCGCGAAATGCGGTTGTCGAAGCCGTTTCGCGCCGAAGGCTTTCTGATCAAATTACGCACAAAGGAATATTTGCAGAGCGCCGCGGAGTTTTTGTGACGCTGCACGTTCGCGGGCGTTTGCAAGGTTGCATCGGCGTGGTTGAGCCGGAGGAGCCGTTGGGGGCCGCCATTGTCCGCTGCGCGGCCAGCGCCGCCCTGGAAGATCCGCGATTTATTCCGATGCGGGCGGACCAGCTCGGCGACCTCGCGATCGAAATTTCTCTGCTTTCGCCGCCTGCGCTGATATCTCCGGAAGCGATTGAAATCGGGCGTCACGGTCTGCTGATCGTGCTCCACGCACAGAAAGGTCTGCTTTTGCCGCAGGTTGCGATCGAACATCGTTTGACGCGCGAGCAATTTCTCGAGGAAACCTGCCGCAAGGCGGGATTGCAGCGTGAATCCTGGCGCGACCCGGAGGCGCGCCTCTTTGGCTTTACATGCGAAGTCTTTTCGGAGAGTCAGCCGCTTGAAGGAACACAGGAAAGCCGGTGACGACTTTGATGGAGAAGCGAAACAGCTAAAGTTCGACGAAAAGGCCCGCGCGGAGAGAGCCGCGGCGGGCCCGAGTCACATTCAACAAGATGTGGCGTAGCTATTCGATTTCGACGTAGTCGCCTGCGTAGATTTCGATTGTGCTGAGTGTAACGAACATAGTCGACGAATTGTTGCTCACGTTGATCACAATCCCCTCGCCGAGCACTTCGCGGGGGAGGTCGTTCCACTCGTAACGTTCCGGGGCGCTGCCGAAACCGTACATGGTGTATTGATACCCTCTGGTCTGAGGTACGGTCTCTGCCATCGAGCCTTGATAGCGGAAGATGCGGAAGTAGTCGCCGATTTTCACTCCCTGCTTGGTCCCGAGGTTCACGTAGATCGACTGGTTCTTCCCGAAAACCTGCGTGAAGCCCGTCCCCGCGACCACCATGGCAACTGGCTTGCCACTGACCGGAGCGAAATGATCGAATGTGGCGGCATCTTTGAAAGGAGGTGCCGGCCGGTCCTGGTACGGTTGCAAGATGTCGCCTCTCTGCATATACCCGCAGGAAAAGGTGACTTCTGCAATCGAGACCTTCGGCTGAACGTTCACTACGCGGATCTGCCCTTGATCACTGTAAGCGTTACCCATGGCCTTCATCAGTTTGGTTTGCCACTTGAACCACTGCACCTCAATGAAGTCTGCATCCGGCCGCACAACCGAGAACCGGTCGCCGACGCGGACACCCTTGTCCTGGCCGCGGTTGATATACACTCTGTCGCCGCGGGCAAAAGTAATCTTGTAATTGGATTGCTCTCCGGAAATGAGCCGGATTCCGTCGGGCACTTTCTGGTCCGTGACGAATCCCGAACAATTCACCGCAGTGAAGTCCGTTTGAGCCGGGGCAGCTTGCGGCGAGTTTTGCGCCGAACTGACGGCGGCACCGAGCAGGACCGCAAGAGTCAAAGCTGCTAGTCTAGCGCGCATTCCATAACTCCTTCGAAAACACGCCCTTAGGGCCGTGCAGGGACGTTTCCTAGCGAAAGTATCAGGGCCACACTCACCCGTCAACAAATTGGCCAGGGTTGCTTTACAAGTTTGATACGGCATACTAGAGGCCGTATTTTCAACGAATTGGCCGCAGAAGGCAGGGAATGAACCTCTTTGGAACAGGGGCACAACGCATTTGCGCGGTCGTAGCAGCGTCGACGGTTCGCGAAATGGCTCGACAAGTCCGGTCGGCCCTGCGGGAAACGAAGACCGTCGAATTGCGGCTCGATTGGCTGCGAAGCAACTCCGAACGCGCGCGATTCCTCGCTTGGCTGACGAAGAACAATCCGAAAGGGGCTACTTTTGTCGCTACTTGCCGTCGCCGAGAAGGAGGAGGGAAGTTCGCCGGGGGCGCTGCGCAGGAATTGTATTGGTTGATGCAAGCGCGCGAGGCGGGCTGCCAGTGGTGCGATCTGGAAATGGAGACCTATCGAGAGCTGCCCGAAGGATTTGTACGTGAATGCCCCGTACCCAAACGCATCCTGCTCTCCATCCACGATTTCGATCGGACGGCGAAACTGCCGGGAAAGATCCTCGTGGCGCGGCATGGCTTGGTGGACGCCACAAAAATCGCTGCAAACGCCCGCACGATTTCCGACAGCGTTCGCCTGCTTCGGCTGGCCCGGCGCTCGAAGAATTTCGTTGCAGTTCCCATGGGGGAGGTGGGGCTGCCCGCTCGAATCCTGACGCTTCGGGCAGGAAGCGCTTTGGCGTACGCCCCGGTCGCTGAAGCAACCGCGCCCGGTCAAGTTTCCCTCGGTGAACTGAAGCATCTCTACCGCGCTCACGCGCTCACGAGAAGGACGCGCGTTTACGGCGTGATCGGCGATCCCATTGGACATTCGCTCTCGCCGTTGCTGCATAACACGGGGTTCGTGGCGCGCAAAGTTGATGCTGTCTATCTGCCATTCCTCGTTCATCAGCTACCTGATTTCCTCGAGGCAGTTCCTGAATTTGGAGTCTGGGGTTTCAGCGTAACCCTGCCGCACAAGCAGACCATTCTCAAACACTTAAAGGAATGTGAGTCGCTCGCCGCGCAAATCGGCGCCGTGAATACCGTTGTCGTACGGCGCGATGGTTCGCTCTTCGGCTGCAACACGGATTACGTTGGCGTGCTGCGCGCGCTCGAGAAGAAACTTCGCATCAAAGGCAGCCGCGTGTTGATCTTCGGATCGGGTGGATCGGCGCGAGCCGCGGCATTTGCATTGACCCAGGCCGGCGCGGTAGTGGGCATTTGCGCGCGCCGAGAAAAAACCGCGAGTGCATTGGCACGTGCGATTGGAGGAGAAGTCGTTCCGCGCCGCGCTTTGCGCACGGTGTTCTTTGACGCCATTCTGAATTCCACACCGGTCGGCATGCATCCGCACGATGGAGCCTCGCCACTTGCGCTCGGAGAGTTAAATTGCCGCATCGTTATGGATCTGATCTACCGGCCGCAGAAAACTCAACTCCTGAAGATTGCCGCGAAAAGGGGGATTTCCACCGTGTCCGGCGTGGAAATGTTTCTCGCGCAGGGCATCGCACAGTGGGAAATCTGGATGGAAAAGCGCGCGCCGGAGGCGCATATGCGCCGTGCCGTGCTCGGCGCCCTCCGCGCGGAAGAGAAAGTCTCGTCAGCGCCGTTAGTCCAGAAATGTAATAATACCTGCTCTTTACTTTGAACTTTAGACTGTCCACTGCGTATTGACCCCATGATTCAGCCGGACTTCCGCGAATTCCAGCGTCTCGCCAAGCAGGGGAATCTTATTCCGGTGTACGACGTATTTTCCGCGGACCTGCTGACTCCCGTGAGCGCGTATCTGCGGATTGCGCAGGGCGCGCGGTACTCGTTCCTCCTTGAAAGCGTGGAGGGCGGCGAGAAAATCGCCCGCTACACGTTCGCCGGAGCTCACCCGGAAGAAGTCTTCCGCTACGCGGGCGGCGCGTGCGTGCTGGAAAGCCGGGACCGCATGGTTTGGGAAGAGCGCGATCCTATATCCTTCTTACGTGAGCGCATCGAACGTTTCCGTCCCGTGCGGCTTCCGGGTTTGCCGCCGCTCGTTGCAGGAGCCATTGGCTATTTCAGTTATGACATGGTCCGTTTGATCGAACGGCTGCCCAAACGCCTGCGTGACGAAATCGGCCTCTACGATGCGATGCTGATGTTCTATCACGGCATCGTTGCTTTCGATCACGTGCAGCATCGCCTGTGGATCGTTCGCAATGTTTTCACCGGCGGCTCCGGTTCGCTGCGCGCGAAATACAACGCTGCCGTGCGCGAAATCAAGGAGACACGGCGGCTGCTCCAAGAGCCTGTCGCGGCCCAGCGCCCGAAAAAGCCATCGAAGGCCAAGAAGCGCGCTCCACTTAAGGTGAGTTCGAATTTCCGCCGGCCCGAGTATTTGGCCGCAGTTCGAAAGGCGAAGCAATACATCCGCGCGGGCGACATTTTTCAAGTCGTGCTGAGCCAGCGCTTTTCTGCAAAGACACAAGCAGACCCATTTGAAATCTATCGCGAATTGCGCGCGCTGAATCCCTCGCCCTACCTTTTCTATTTGCAAATGAACGACGTCTCCGTCGTTGGCAGCTCGCCGGAAATGCTCGTCAAAGTCCAGGGCCGAGACGTGTTCTATCGGCCCATCGCCGGTACGCGATGGCGCGGCAAGGACGAAGCCGAAGACCAGCGTCTCGAACGTGAAATGCTTGCCAGCGAAAAAGAGCGCGCCGAGCACATTATGCTCGTCGATCTGGGGCGCAACGATCTCGGGCGCGTCTGCGACTATGGCACGGTGCGGCCCGAAAAGTTGCTCACCGTGGAGCGCTACTCGCACGTTATGCACCTGGTTTCCAGTCTCCGTGGCCGCTTGCGCGAAGATGTAGACTGTTTCGACGCGCTGATGGCTTGCTTTCCGGCAGGAACTGTTTCCGGCGCACCGAAAGTTCGCGCCATGGAAATCATCGAAGATCTGGAGCGCACCCGCCGCGGAATTTATGCCGGCGGCATTCTCTACCTCGATTTCGCAGGCAACCTCGATTCCTGTATCGCGCTTCGTACCATGGTCGTCAAGAACGGCGTTGCCCACGTGCAGGCCGGCGGCGGCATCGTTGCGGATTCCACCCCGCAGGGCGAATATCAAGAGAGCGTGAACAAGTCGAAAGCACTGCTCGCGGCGCTAGAAGCCGCACACCGCGGAAACCGGCCGAGGAAGCCGTCATGATTCTGCTGCTCGACAACTACGACTCGTTTACCTACAACCTCGCTCAGTATCTCGGTGAGCTGGGTTGCACCGTCGAAGTGCACCGCAACGACAAGATCACCGTCGAAGAAATTGCCCGGCGGAAGCCGGACCGAATCGTGATTTCGCCCGGGCCGTGCACGCCTCAGGAAGCCGGCATCTCCGTAGAGTTAATCGAGCGCCTGGCGGGAAAATTCCCCATCCTTGGCGTGTGCTTGGGACATCAGGCCATCGGCGCCGCATTCGGTGGCAAGATCGTCCGCGCTCCGAAACTCTTTCACGGCAAGACCAGCCAGATCCATCACGACAGGAAAAACATTTTTCGCAAGCTGCCCGATCCCTTCACGGCGACCCGCTATCACTCGCTGATTGTCGAGCGCAAATCGCTCCCGCACGAGCTCGCCATCACGGCTGAAACCGACGACGGCATCATCATGGGTCTGCGTCACCGCCGCCACAAAATCGAAGGCGTGCAGTTCCACCCCGAATCCATCCTCACCGAATCCGGCAAGCAACTCCTGCAAAACTTCTTGTCTTTGTAGACGCCGGGCTTCAGCCCGGGATCTTTGTTGTTTTTCACCAATTCAGGTTCGCCAGGATCGCGCCATAGATCTCCATGCCGCGCCAAAAGTGACCGAGACGCACATTCTCATCCGAGCTGTGCTGATGATTGTCGTAATTCACGATGGGCACGCCGATCCACACGAGTCCCAGATCATCAAAGATGTACATCGGCACGCTGCCGCCCGTGGACGGCATGATCACTGCGTCATTGCCCGTCGCGGCTTTCACAACTTCCACAACCGCCTTGGACACCGATAGATCCATGGGCGTGCGCGAAGCTCGATAGCCGCCTTCATACGCGACTTTCGCGATCCGCGCGTGGGCGCGCCGCTCCTCCAGCGTCGGTTCGGAATCCAGCACGTAGAATCCCTGCTTCGCGATGAACGCGGCAATCTGTTCAAACTTTCTCTTCGGGTCCTCGCCTTTCACGAGCCGTGCCTCCAGCGAAGCCTCGGCCTTTTCCGGCACGACGTTTTGCGCCTGCTCTCCCACGTACGCGCTGCGCAATCCGCGAATATTCAACGACGGCTGCATCAGCAGTTCCACCAGCTTCTTGCCGCGGCCTTCCGGTTTCGCGATGCCCAATTCGCGCTGCAGGTCGGCGTCATTCTGTGGCATTTCCGAAAGCGCTTTTCTCTCCACCTCGCCGAGCGGCGTCACGTCGTCGTAATAGCCCTCAATCAGTACGCGCCCATCCGCGTCTTTCATGGACGCCAGCAGCCGCGACAATTCCATCGCTGGATTTGGCGCCCAATTGCCGTAGTGCCCGCTGTGCAATGCGCGCACCGGCCCGTACACCGTGACGCCGACTCCGATGTCCCCACGATTTCCGAAGAAAACGAGAGGTCGCCCCGATTGATGCACCGGGCCATCCGCCGTGATGAGCAGATCCGCGCCCAATAAATTCTTGTGAAGTTCCAGCGTTCGTTGCAAATTCGTTGAGCCCGCTTCTTCCTCTCCTTCAAAAATGACTTTGAGATTGACGGCCAACGGAATCTTCTTGGCCCGGAGGGCATCGAGCGCGGCAAGCAGGGCCACGATTGGCGATTTGTCGTCCGCAGCGGACCGCGCGTAAATGCGCCAGTCGTCGCTGTATGCCGCGCCTCGCTGCCCACTGCTTGCAGGGGAGGGAATCCGCTTTCCACCAGCCTCAATAGCGGCGTCACGCAGGACGGGCTCGAATGGTTTTCCATCCGTCCATGCAGCCGCATCGACTGGCTGGCCGTCGTAATGCGCGTAAAAAATTACCGTGCGCTTTGCTTCCGGCGAGATCAGCTTGCCGAACACCACCGGTCCGCGCCCCGCGATCGGCAGTATATGCGTTTCAATCCCGCGTGCTTCGAGCATCTCAACCAGATGTGCCGCGTTCTTCTGGATGTTGGGAGTGTCGCTGGCAATATTAGGGATCGAAAGGAATTCGCTGAGTTCGCGCACGATGCGGCCCTCATTCGCCATGCGATAGTCGCGAACTTCCCGCGCGACTTGTGCCGGCGTTGGTGGAGCCGGCTTCTGCGCCACTGCAGAAAGCGGCGCGAGCGCAATCCATAGAGTGACCGCAATGTTTCTCAAAGTGTCCACCTCGAATGCACCGGCCGCTCCGGCGCGTGCAAAAAGCTCTTGCAGTGCGCCATCGGCTGCCAATGATTTTATCCGACCTTGCTACCCCGATCGTCCCTAAATCACTTTCAACTCAGGATTCGTATTTTCTATGAAAGAAGCTTAGCCTGCATTGGTGAAAGCAGCGAGCGCTGCGAGTTTGTCGGCTGCCGCCCCCGACGAGAGCGCCTCGCCCGCAAGATTTGCAGCCTCACGGAAATTTGGAGCGACCCCAGCGGCAACAAGAGCTGCGGCGGCATTGATCACGACAACATCACGCCGCGGGCCGGCCTCGCCTGCCAGGACGCGGCGGATGATTACCGCGTTCTCTGCCGCCGTTCCACCGCGAACTGTTTCGAGCGGTGCACGCCATACGCCAAACTCCTCCGGTGTCACCGTGAAACGCCGGACGTTGCCCCGCCTGACCTCGGCGACCAGTGTTTCCCCGGCAAGAGATATTTCGTCTAGCCCTCCCGCGCCATGCACCACAAACGCATGCTCCACACCAAGCTCCGCAAGCGTCGCGGCCACCAGATCGATCACATCCGTCGAAAAAACGCCCAGGACTTGCGATTGCGAGCCCGCAGGATTCGTGAGTGGGCCCAGCAAATTAAAGACCGTACGCACGCCAATCTGCTTGCGCGCCGGAGCGGCATGTCGCGTGGCCTTGTGCGCCGCCTGCGCGAACAAGAACCCAATGCCAATCTCCCGGATCGCACGTCCATACAGTTCGAACGGCAGATCGATGCGCACGCCGAGCGCCTCCAGTACATCCGCTGAACCACTTTGCGAACTCGCCGCGCGGTTGCCATGTTTCGCAACGCGCGCACCGGCGGCCGCCGTCACAATCGCCGCTGCCGTCGAAATATTAAACGTGTTCGAGCCGTCCCCCCCCGTGCCGCACGTGTCCACCATCTGCTCGGGGCGCGTCTCGCCATCGGCGAAGACCCGCGTGGCATTTCGCCGCATCATCCGCGCGAATCCCGCAAGTTCCTGCACCTGTACTGGCCGCTGGTTCAGCGCTGTCAGCAACCGCACGATCTCCGGCGTCTCCATGCGACCCGAAAGCAGCTCGTCCATCACCGCTTCCGCTTCCGCGCCCGTGTAGAAGTGGCCGGCTTCAAGGCGCTCGATCTCTTTGCGAATTTCCTTCATTTTGTGCTTGTTTTTCGTGTCCTTGCCCGCGTTCGGCGTTCCGGGTAAACTTCTATGTTTCAAGTTGCCTCAAAATTCTAGCACTGGTCTTACGCTCCGCGGTCGCACAGGAACGAACTGCTTCAAGGCCGCACAGGGAACGGAACCTCAATGAAGATTCACGAGTATCAGGCGAAAGCGATACTGGCGCGCTACGGCGTGACGACACCGCGCGGCGAAGTCGCTTTCACCAAGGAAGAGGCGCGCGAAGCCGCGCAGCGCCTGAAGTCGAACATTTGCGTCGTGAAAGCGCAAATCCACGCCGGCGGGCGCGGAAAAGCCGGCGGCGTCAAGCTCGCCCGTTCCTCCGACGAAGCGGCCGACATCGCCAGCCATATCCTGGGAATGAAGCTCGTCACGCCGCAGACAGGTCCTGGGGGCCGCATTGTAAAGCGCGTTCTCATCGAGGAAGGCCTAGATATCAAGCGCGAGCTTTATCTTGGTTTGCTCGTCGACCGCGCCATCGGCCGCGTCGTGTTCATGGCCAGCGCTGCGGGCGGCATGGAAATCGAAGAAGTCGCCAAGAATAATCCCAGCGCGATTTTGCGCGAAGCGATTCATCCCGCCGTTGGTCTGCAACTGTACCAGGCGCGCAAAATCGCTTTCGGTCTTGGTTTGCCCATCGAAGTGGTCAATCAATCGGTGCCTTTCCTGCAGGCTCTCTATCGCGCCTTCCTGGATACGGATGCCTCGCTGCTCGAAATCAATCCGTGCGTGGTGACCGGCGATGGCAAACTCGTCGCTCTCGACGCCAAGATGACCTTCGATGACAATGCGCTCTTCCGCCACAAGGATCTTCGCGAACTCCGCGACCTCGACGAGGAAGATCCCCTCGAAGTGGAAGCTTCGAAGTATGGCCTCAACTACATCAAGCTCGATGGCAGCGTGGCCTGCATGGTCAACGGAGCCGGTCTTGCCATGGCCACTATGGACATCATCAAGTACGCTGGCGGCTCGCCCGCAAACTTTCTCGATGTCGGCGGCGGCGCCTCTGCTGAGCAGGTCAAGAATGCTTTCCGCATTCTCATGAGCGATCCGGAAGTCAAAGCCGTGTTCATCAATATTTTTGGCGGCATCCTGCGCTGCGACGTTCTCGCCACTGGCGTCGTTTCCGCCGCAAAGGATCTCCAATTGAAAGTGCCCGTCGTCGTGCGCATGGAGGGCACTAACGTCGAACTCGGCCAACAGATTCTCCGCGACAGCGGCCTAAACTTCACCATCGCCAACGACATGAAGGATGGAGCCCAAAAGGTCGTGGCCCTCGCCGGGGGTGCGCGATGAGCGTCCTCGTCAATGAAAAAACGCGCCTTATCGTCCAGGGCTTCACTGGCCGCGAAGGAACTTTCCACGCGCAACAAATGATCGAGTACGGCACAAACGTCGTTGGCGGCGTTACCCCCGGCAAAGGCGGCACCAAGCATCTTGAGCGCCCCGTGTTCAATACCGTTGCCGACGCCGCGAAGGCCACCAGCGCTAACGCTTCCGTGATCTTCGTCCCCCCGCCGTATGCCGCGGATGCCATTCTCGAAGCCGCCGATTCCGAGATTCCGCTCGTCATTTGCATCACCGAAGGCATTCCCGCCCTGGATATGGTGCGCGTCGCCGCCACCGTGGATTTCAAGAAGACCAGCCTCATCGGGCCGAACTGCCCCGGCATCATCTCTCCCGGCAAGTGCAAAATCGGCATCATGCCCGGCCGCATTCACAAACAGGGAAACGTCGGCGTCGTCAGCCGCAGCGGCACGCTGACTTACGAAGCCGTCGACCAATTGACCAAACTTGGCATCGGCCAGTCCACCTGCATCGGAATCGGCGGCGATCCCATCATCGGCACGTCGTTCCTCGATGCCATCCAATTGTTCAACGATGATCCAGACACGCACATCATCATTTTGATCGGCGAGATTGGCGGCAACGCCGAAGAGCGCGCCGCCGAATGGATCAAAGTAAACGTGAAGAAGCCCGTCGTCGGCTTCATCGCCGGACAGACCGCCCCGCCCGGTCGCCGCATGGGCCACGCTGGCGCGATCATCAGCGGCGGCCAGGGCACCGCGAAAGACAAATATGCCTCCATGGCCGCCGCCGGCATCCACACCGTCGAATCGCCTGCGGACATCGGCTCAACCGTCGCCGCCGCTTTGAAATAAGAGGTTATTTCCTTGATGACTCAGAAGAACACTGCGATTTCGAGAAGAGCCTTGGGCGATTAAGAATAATCCTAGGAAGCTTACGAAGAGGAGAGAGTAGCTTGGCACCAGAACGCACTTTCGCAATCATCAAACCCGACGCAGTCGGCCGTAATCTCCATGGCGAGATTCTTTCCCGCATTCATAAAGCCGGCTTCAAAATCGTCGCCATCAAGTCCATTCGCCTCACCAAGGAAGAAGCCGGCGGCTTCTACGCCGTCCACAAAGAGCGCCCTTTCTTCGGCGAGCTCACCGACTTCATGAGCTCCGGCAAAATCTTCGCCATGGTCCTCGAGGCCGAAGGCGCCATCCTGAAGTGGCGCGACACCATGGGCGCCACCGATCCCAAGAAAGCCGCGCCCGGCACCATCCGTCACGATCTCGGCACCAGCATCGGCAACAATTGCACGCATGGCTCCGACGCGCCGGAAACCGCCGACTTCGAAATCGGTTACTTCTTCTCCGGCTCCGAACTCATCTGATGCCACTCTTCAGAAGGTGTGCTTTTCGTCTCGCCGGCGATAACGCCGGCTTCGAAACCTCCTGCTTTTTCGTAGATTACTACCTGATATGGCGTAATTACGCTCTTGTGCGCAACCGCGCGAACTCAAAGGTCTATACCGTCTTAGCTCTCTCGTGCTCGAATGGTTCTTTTGAATATCGAGCCTTCTCAATCTCGACGACCAGCGTGATCGGCACTTCCGCTCGATAGGGATAAGGTTTCCCGACGTACTTCTTCGAGATTGCGTCCGTGTCTTTGAAATCGGTGTCGCGACGCCGCTCCACGACTCGCCCGCGAAGCTGCGCCTGACGGTAGGGGTCATCTAGATCGAAGATGGAAATGGCAATACGGGGATCGCGCAATGTGTTCCGGGCTTTCACAGAGCCCTCGTCGGTACATACGAGCATGCGGTCGCCTTCGCGTCCCACCCACACCGCCGCGCTGTGCGGCGAGCCATCGCTCATGACCGTGGCAAGGTGGCCGAAGTTGCGGCTGTCGAGCAAACGCTTCACGTCATCAACGAGCTTGATTCCCATGGGTTCCCTCCCTCTGTCGAGTTCTTTTTGCAGGCGGCAAGGTTTCCAGTATGTACTTCTTTTTTCTTTTTTCCTCTACAATCTTCTTATGGAGCCCGCCCACGAGCTCGGCCGCATGCTCCTCTTCCTCGGAGGCTTTATCATTTTCATCGGTGTACTTCTCTACTTCGATGGCAAACTGCCCTTCCGCCTCGGCCGTCTTCCCGGCGACATCGTGCATCGCGGCGAACACTCTGGCTTCTATTTCCCGATCGTCACTTGCCTCGTCCTCAGCGTCGGTCTTTCTCTCCTCTTCTGGCTCTTCTCCCGCTTCCGCCGTTGAATTGACTCTCGCAATCAGCCCCAGTAGAGTTACTCGTCCTCACGTACATTCGAGCGAAGGAGATGGCCGCGTGCTTGTAAGAGTATTTAAAGACAAGCTTACACTCAGCAAATCCGCTGCCGAACAAGCGTCCACTGCCGTGCGCCGCGCGATCCTCGATCGCGGATGCGCCCGTATCATCGTCGCAACCGGAACGTCCCAGTTGGATTTTCTCGATACGCTGACCAGCGCCGAAAACATCGACTGGCGGCGAGTCGAGATGTTTCACCTCGATGAATACGTCGGGCTGCCAGTCACTCATCCGGCCAGCTTTCGCAAATATGTTCTCGAGCGCCTGATTTACAGAGCGGGGATCACCCAGTATCACCTGTTGGACGGCGATCGCGATCCCGGTGAAGTTGTCCGCCGCGTGGGTGAGGCGCTACGCTCCGCCTCGGTGGATGTTGCGTTCGCCGGCATCGGAGAAAACGGCCACCTGGCGTTCAACGACCCTCCGGCCGATTTCCGAACGGAAGATCCTTACCTCGTCGTCGACCTCGATGAACCTTGCCGCCGCCAGCAAGTGGGTGAAGGATGGTTCGCGAATCTTTCGGAAGTTCCCCGCCAGGCGATTTCCATGTCGGTGCGTCAGATTTTGAAGGCCAAAGAAATCATCGCCGTCGTCCCCGATGCGCGCAAAGCGCAAGCGGTCAAGCTCTGTCTCGAGGGGGAAATCAGTCCGATGGCGCCGGCGTCCATCCTGCGCACTCATCCGGCCGCGACGCTCTATCTCGACAGCGAATCCGCCAGTTTGCTCAGCCCGGCAACTCTCGCTGCTCTTGCCGCCGCCGGATAATCCGTGACTTCCTCCGTTTCTACCAGCCTATTTGACGAAACGGCCGCCTCGGGATGCTCATGGCAGTAGAAAAGCAAATGAATTCGGCACAGCCTCGTCTCATTCCCTCTTTGCGCTGGTGGATCGGCGGCATCCTGTTTGCTTCGACGGTCATCAACTATATCGACCGCCAGACGCTTTCCATTCTTGCGCCCTTTCTGAAGCAGGACTATCACTGGACCAACGTGGACTACGCCAACATCGCCATCGCCTTTCGCATCGCCTATTCCATCGGACAAACCGTGTGCGGGCGCCTGATGGATCGCGTCGGCACGCGGCGCGGCTTGACCATCAGCGTCACGTGGTATTCGATCGTCTCCGTCTTGACTTCCCTGGCCAATGGCCTTTCAAGCTTTGCTCTTTTTCGTTTTCTCCTCGGAGCGGGAGAATCCGCCAACTGGCCCGGCGCGAGCAAAGCCGTTTCCGAATGGTTTCCAAAGCGCGAGCGCGGCCTTGCGGCGGCGTTGTATGACAGTGGCTCCTCCGTCGGCGGAGCGGTCGCGCCCTTTCTGATTCTGCCGGTGTACCTTCGTTGGGGATGGCGAGTCGCCTTTGTTATTCCGGGGCTGCTGGGATTCTTGTGGCTCATCGTCTGGCGATGGATGTACCACCTGCCCCAGGATCATCCCCGCATCACTGACGCCGAGCGCCAGATGATTCTTGCCGAGACCCAGGAAACGCAAATCGCGGGAAAACCGCGGTTGCGATGGCACGATCTCCTGAAGCTGCCCCAAACCTGGGGAACGATCATCTCCAAGGCCCTTACCGACCCCGTTTGGTTTTTCATCACGGACTGGTTTCCCATCTACCTAGTCGCAAAAGGCATTTCGCTCAAAAGCGGCCTGCTGGCCGTATGGGTTCCCTTTCTCGCTGCCGACCTGGGCAATTTCTTCGGCGGCGGCGTTTCTGGCTACTTAATTCGGCGCGGCTGGTCGCTCGGTGCCGCGCGAAAGGCGCTGGTTGTCTTCGGAGGCGTCGGCGTTCTACTGCTCATCCCCACCATCTTCACCGTGAACCTGTACCTGATCACGCTGCTTTTCGCGCTGGCCACGTTCTCTTACGCATCGTTTTCCACGATTGCAAACGTGTTGCCCACGGATCTCTACCATAGCGACGCCGTAGCTTCCGTTAGCGGCCTCAGCGGCACCGGCGCGGGAATCGGCACCATCATCGCTTTCGAATTGATTGGACGCCTCTCGGACGCGCGCCAGGCGTCCTCCGTGCATTCCTTCGATCCGATCGTGATTGCCGCGGGACTGATTCCCTTCGTCGGCATGATTCTCGTCTTGCTCCTCGTGCGCAATACGCGCGCCACGGACCAAGGCTTGGTCCGCCGCATCTGATCCGCCAAATTGCCGCAGTGAATCTTGATTGACATCCTTCCGGTCTTTGACACCTACAAACTTCGGCGGCTCTGGGATTGACTTCTTGATTGCGGCCGCTTGCCGCTGTCTCAACGCACGCTGAACTCCGCGCGAATAAACGCCTTGACTCCTTCTTCCCCCGTCAATCGCAAGCACAGCAGCCTGCCCTCGCGCTCCACGTCAATATGAAAATCGAAAAACGGACAGCACTTGCTTTCCGCCGCCACCCACTCCGCCAGCTCCGCCAGCGAAATATCTGAGGGACTAAACTGGAATTCATAGCCCTTCTCGGTTTCGACGATTTCCTTGCGCTCTGCGGCAAGTTTTTCGCTCAATTGCTTATGCCGAGCCCGCTCGGCCGGATTCAGCGCCTTGGTGTTGCAGTAGAACTTGCTTTGCATCGTTGTCGCCTGCCTTTCCGGCCTCACGGTGAGTGCCGAGCTTTGCGCCGGCAGCCCCATAGATCCGTCGCTCGCAAGGAACAAAGCCACAGCCCATTTCGCCGCGATTCGCCTGCTCGCTTCTACAAAACAATTCTTATTTCCGCTCATGGTCTTCCTCCAAATAGGATTTGCCACATCCCATCCCCAGATGCTAGAAGTTAAAGTCAGCTTTAAGTCAAGCGATATTCCAGGGAGCGAAAAATGAAAATCGGGGAACTTGCTGTCCGCGCCGGTCTCAACGCCTCCGCCCTCCGCTACTACGAAAAAATGGGCCTGCTAGACCCTCCGCACCGCACGGGAGGTCAGCGGCGTTATCCGAGCGACGCCCTCGACCGCGCGCTTCTCATTCGCTTCGCCAGCGACATGGGCTTCACCCTCGGCGAGATCAAACTGTTCCTGCACGGCCTGCGCGACAACACTCCGGTTGGCCCCCGGTGGAAAAAACTCGCTCATAACAAAATCAGCGAAATTGAGGAAACCATTGAGCGTTCTCTTCGCTTGAAATTTCTCCTCCAGCATCTCCTCCAATGTCACTGCCCCTCGCTGCAAATCTGCGTCCAGCGTCTCAGCCTAAGCCCCAGCCTCCGCCGCATTGCCCGCCGCACAAAATAAACTCGGATGGGCGAGCCGGTCCCTTTTGATTGGCGGCGCAATTCCCGCTTTGCTGAGGTATAGTTTCCGGACCATCCTGCCCTGGCAATCGGAGGACACGCTGTGAAATTCAAGCTTCTAACGTTCGCTGCAGCTCTATCACTTTGCAAGGTGGCCGCTGCTTCGCAGTCGCCTGCCGCTTCGCCTGCAACGCCGCCGCAGCAAACTCAACCCAAACCTTCCCAGGACCTCTCAGCCCAGGTTCCAGCTCCCAAGCCGGAGGATGTCAAATCCATCGAAAGTATCCTCGCTGCTCTCTACAACGTCATCTCCGGCCCTGCCGGCGAGCGCGATTGGAATCGTTTTCGTTCCTTGTTCTTGTCCGGAGCCACTCTCACCTCCGCCGGAAAAGATCGCGATGGCAACATCCACGTTCGTCCGCGCACTGTAGAAGGTTATATTACAGGAGCTGGCGGGTACTTCTCACAGCATGGCTTCTTCGAAAGCCCGATCGTCAGCCGCGTCCACACCTTCGGCAACATCGCCCAGGTCTTCTGCAGCTACGAATCCCGCGGCGCCGCCGGTGAAGCGCCCTTCGCCCGCGGCATCAACAGCTTCCAGTTGGCTTACGATGGCAAACGCTGGTGGATCGTCTCCATCCTCTGGGACGAGGAGCGCCCCGACAATCCTCTCCCCAAGGAATTTGCCGCCAGGCCATGAGTTCAATCTTCATCCCGCGGAAATCCGTCGTTCCTTTTGCTCTTCGCCCTTGTAGCGCTGGCATCTTTGCCGGCGTCTGTCTTTTCAGCTGCGCTTTGGCACCAGCACAATCCCAACTTGCCGATCCTGCGGCGGAAATCCTAGGAACTTGGGAAGGCGAATCGAAATGCACGGTACCTTCTTCACCGTGTCACGATGAGCACGTCGTATATGAGATTGCGGCGGAAAAGACTGCTACCTCCAGTGTGAAGCTGGACGCCTACAAAATCATGAATGGCGAACGCCAATTCATGGGGACTTTGCGCTGTGATTACAACCCGTCCAAGAAGAATCTGAGCTGCACGTTTCGAGGCAAGGATTACGACGTTTGGGAATACACATTATCCGGCGACACCCTCCAGGGCACTCTCAGAATTGACGGCGGAAAAACACTGTATCGCCGGATCAGCGTGAAAAGGCAGCGGACCTACTAGAGCTTGACAGCCGTGATGGCCCCTGACGCCTGTTTTATGTCGTCGCCAGATTTCACTGTCCGGCCATCCAGACGGTTTTCTGACCATCGATCCGCACGCATTTCCTCAATTTTCTGATTCTGCAAGGTTTGCATGGCAATCCCCTCGTGGCCCACAGCTTGCCTTCCCTTTAGTCGAAGGGGCCCCTTCTATCTTACTGATGGAGGAACTTATGCTTCTACGTAACTTGGCGATCCTTGGGCTACTGTTCTTGATTGCGGCCGGCAAGTGCGCCGCACAAGGGCAGGGCGAAAGCTATCGCGGTCACGGGTATGCCTACGTTGCTCCCGGCGGCTTCACAGCCGGTGGGAACACAGCTAAGGCGATCGGCCTCGGTGTGGGTGGTGAAGTCATACTGTACAAAGGCATCGCAGCCGGCGCGGATGTCGGTTGGCAGGGACCGACGAAAAGCTTCAAAAACGGCGTCGGTCTGGCCTCTTTCAACGGCGCGTATCATTTCGTCAGCTCGGATCA
>JACXTT010001682.1_pt1 | contig 36423 bp, 32 predicted proteins | sample 9270951 | NCBI WGS metagenome assembly JACXTT01 (sample SAMN15532306, study PRJNA645909) | rock metagenome | isolation source: weathered quartz diorite | place: Puerto Rico | collected 2017-06-21 | reverse complement strand
CACGGCCAGCGGTCCGACTGCGAGAATCGTCACCCAGGCCCGTCCGGCTTGAGAGCGCCAGCGACAGATGATCGGGGGCATATCACTCCAAATAGGCGTTCAAATCGAAGAGAGAAACTTGACGAGTGCCTCCCGGTCCGCCTTCGGCATGTTGCGAAATGCCTCGCGCGCGGCCTCCGCTTCGCCGCCGTGCCAGAGGAGGGCCTCCGTGACGTTGCGCCCTCGGCCGTCATGCAGCATCGCGGTGCTGCCGCTTACAGTCTGCGATAACCCCAATCCCCACAGCGGCGGGGTGCGCCAGTCGCGCGGTCCGGCCTTGAAGTCGGGGCGTCCATCGGCAAGCGCCTCGCCCATGTCGTGCAGCAGCAGATCGGTGTAGGCATGGAAAACCTGGCCCTTGATCTGCGGCAGTCCCGGCAGGACCCCGGCTTTCATTTCCGGCACATGGCAGACCGAACACTTCGCCTCGCTGAAAACACGCTCTCCAAGGGCGAAGTCGGGTTCAACCACGTTGCGCCGCGCCGGCACGGCGAGCGCCTGGGTCCAGAACTCGAGCTCTTCCCAGTTGACATCGACGAGTTCCGGCTGGTTGCCCGGCGGCTGATACGCGCAATCCTTCTGTACCTCCGGACAATTTTCCTTGTCGTAAAGCGAGGAGGTCACGCCGATGTCGCCGTGAAGGGCCGCGGCGATCTGTTGCTTGATCGATGGTTGATTCGATTTCCAGCCGAATCGCCCGAGCGCAACGCGCTTGCCGATCGCGTCCCAGACATAGTTCGGGCGCCCGTTCACGCCTTGCGATTTCTGTCTCTCTGCGAGCGCGAGAATGTCGGTCTCATTCACCGCCTCGAGCAGCCCCAGTCCGAAAGTCGGCTGGGCGATCCGCAACGAGTACATCACCTCGGGGCCGAGCGGCCCGAAATTGAGCTTCTCGATCCGCAGCCGCGGCTTGCGCAGCATGACCCGTTCGCCGTCCGCGAACATCGCGGGCACTTCCTGCCAGTCGAGGTATAGGCTGGCTTCCGGCGGCACGCGTTCGCCCAGATAGGTCGCGTCGCGGTCCTGCCCCATCAGTCCCTGGTTCTGGATCTGGTCACCATAGTTCGGGTGGGGCTTCGGCCCCCCATGCTCGTCTTCGCCCGGGACCGATATGCGCACCAGGACCGAAAGCAGTTGCTCGTCCGCCGATTTCGGAGTGTCGCCGCGCCCGCCACCGACGTGGCAACCCGAGCATCGGTCGGCGATGAACGTCGGACCCAGACCCCAGTCGCCACCGAGGGAAGGGAAAACCACCCATTTCTGATTGAAGTGATGGCGGCCCCGGAGAAATTTCTCCCGCTGGCGGTAATCCAGCACCGGCGCCGGTTCAGAGTACGCGAAACGGTCGGTAGCTGCGACGGTAAAACTGCCGGCCGAAAGGGCCACCACCGGAATCTCATCCAGCGTCGCCGGCACCGCTAGGCCGGACACTAGTGCGATTGCCGCCGCGCCGACTGATACAACTCGCATTCCCTTTGCCTTCACGATTCCCATGGGCTCAAAGTAGCCGATGATAGGGTTACTCGCAACCTGCACGGCACACACGGGCGGACAACGAGCCCTTGCGGTAAGATTTGGCTTTCACCGTCACATGCAGCCCGTCTTCCCGAGGAAATCCGAATGAGCCTTCCCGCAACACAGCTTCAGTCCGCCATCGACGAACTGAAAGCCCTTTTCGGTGAACGGCTTTCCACCAGCACCGGGGTGCGCGACCACCACAGCAAGGACGAATCCTGGCACCACCCGCACCGCCCGGACGCGGTGGTGTTCCCGAACACCACCGAGGAAGTCGCCGAGATCGTCCGGATCTGCGCCCGGCACAACACCCCGGTCATCGCCTACGGCACCGGCACCTCGCTCGAAGGCAACGTCATCCCCCACCAGGGCGGCGTGGTGGTGGATCTGGCGAACATGAACGAGGTCCTGCGTGTGAACCCGGAAGACCTCGACGTCACCGTGCAGGCGCGCGTCACCCGCAAGGAATTGAACGCGCACATCCGCGACCAGGGCTTGTTCTTCCCGATCGACCCCGGCGCGGACGCCTCCCTCGGCGGCATGGCGGCCACCCGCGCGTCCGGCACCAACGCAGTTCGCTACGGCACCATGCGCGAGAACGTGCTGGCGCTGACCGTGGTGCTCGCCGACGGCCGCATCATCCGCACCTCGCGACGCGCGCGCAAATCCGCCGCCGGTTACGATCTCACGCGGCTCTTCGTCGGCTCCGAAGGCACGCTCGGCATCATCACCGAAGTGACGCTGCGGTTATACGGCATCCCCGAGGCGATGGCTGCGGCGGTATGCTCCTTCGAAAGCATCGAAGGCGCGGTCAACACCGTGATCCAAACCATCCAGCTCGGCATCCCGGTGGCGCGCATCGAGCTGCTGGACGACGTGCAGATGGACTCGGTGAACAAGTTCTCGAAGCTGAACTACCCGGTCAAGGACACGCTGTTCATCGAATTCCACGGCACCGAAGCAGGCGTCAAGGAGCAGGCGGAGCTGGTGCAATCGATCGCAGCGGAGCACGACGGCGGCGAGTTCAAATGGGCGACCAAACCCGAGGAGCGCAGCCACCTGTGGACCGCGCGGCACGACGTGACCTACGCCAACAAGGCGCTGCGTCCGGGGTGTGAAATCTGGGCGACCGACGTGTGCGTGCCAATCTCCCGTCTCGCCGAATGCATCCTCGAGACCAAGAAGGATCTCAAGAAAAGCTTCCTGGCCGCGCCGCTGGTTGGCCACGTCGGCGACGGCAACTTCCACCTCGGCTTCCTGATCAATCGCGACGATCCGAAGGAACTCGCCGAAGCCGAGCGCCTGAACGAGCGGCTGGTGATGCGCGCGCTGGCGATGGACGGTACCTGCACCGGCGAGCACGGCATCGGGCTGGGCAAGATGAAGTTCCTCACCGCCGAACACGGCGAAGCGGTCGCGGTGATGCGCCAGGTCAAGTGGGCGCTCGATCCGCAGAACATCATGAATCCGGGAAAGATTTTTACTCTGTAAAAATCGTGAAGGGGTGAAGGGTAAGAGCTCTAGAGCATTCGTCGCGCCGAAACATTGCCTATCCGGTTTTACCCTTTCACTCATTCACCCTTCACCCTTCACCCTTCACCCTTCACCCTTCACCCTTCACCCATTCACCCTTCACCCTTCACGCTTTTGCGTTTCGCACCACAACGTGCGACGGGGGCGGCTAAGGCCGCCCCCGTCCGGTTTCCGGCATGTTTCCGCCGGCTATTCAGGATGAAGCTGCAGGTTTCCGGCAGTCAACGTTCCACGCCGCGAATACCAGATACCGGGTCCCGAGACGGAGATGTCGAAGGTGTCGTGCCCGACTCCCGGCTCGCCGTTATCGCACGCCTGGTTCACCCTGAAGCTGTACCCGTCGACGTTGTTCACGCGTGCGCCGCCGGAAAAGGTTACGCAGGTTGTCCCGCTGATCAGCTCGAACGAGTCGATCGACAGGCTGTGCACTTTCAGGCTTTGGGCGTGGTCATCGTATTGGAGCTCGCCATGGAGCCCTCCGCCCTGCCGCGCGCCGGCGTTGAACCCGAAGGTAGCGATATCCCGGCCGGTCCCCAGCTTCCCGCCACCGGTCATGAACGCGTTGCCCGCCTTGGGGGCCGGGACGAAGTTCACGTCGCTGTGGGCCGAGGCGACGACGATGTCCGCCGTGATCGTTCCCGTCACCGGGTCGTTGAGCACGACGTGGATCATGTTCGCGGTGAGCGCGCTCGTATGCACACCGTCCCCCTCGAGGATCTGCTCGTTCAGGATCACGGCGCCGCCCGGGATCGGGATCGTCGTGTTCGGCGGGGGCGTCACGTCAACCGGCGCGCTTCCGTTGATGCTCAGACCGACGAGGGTGGAACCCTCGGCCGTGCTCCTTGCCGTGGACCCGTCGGCGGTGCTGCTCGACATCGCGACCACGAGCTGAGCCGCGACGGCGCCGTTGAGGAGATTCACCTGCTCCACCGTCGCGCTGCTCTGGGCGCTGGCGGTGGCGGATCCGATCGATCCCGTGGTGACGACTTCCAGAGTGCCCGATGCCGCGACATTGGGCACCGAGATGCGCAGCACCCGATCGCTGACCATACCGCCGTCGGGCGGAAGCACCACATGGGGGGTCGGTCCCACCCTGACACCTGCCGCATTGACCGAGACCCCGAAGGCCTCACCGCTCACGCTGTTTGCCGGGGCGAAGTTCCACGCCCCGGCGTTTCCAGTTGCTAATCCCACCAACAACCCTATCGCTGCGAGGCTCGCTACGAATTGCCGCATTTGCTGATTCATTGGCCGTCTCCTTTCCTAGTCGTAGTTGGTTTGTTCGGCGACCCTCTCCTCGGCAATCGCAGCGCCGAAGTCGCGCAGGAGATTGTCGCAACGCCCGTGCCAACGAGACTAAATCAATGAAATCCGGCGATTGGGTGCGCGATAGGCGAGGGGAAACCGCATTTGTGTTATTGAACCGGGCGGTCGTCTGAGGCGGACATTCCGACCCCAACGTCCGACCAACGGGTTGCGCCCAGTCGTTGAAAAACGACGTCGTGTAGTTAAGCGACGAGGGGCATTGATTTTCTTGTCGCTCTCGTTTCTGAGAACTTCATACGCGCGGTTTCGCTAAAATGAGAAGTGCCCGCTCTGTGGGAGTCTCGGTGCCGTTCGCCTGTATCGCGTGCTCGCCGATCTTGCGATAGAGAGAGGCCAGGCTGATTCCCAACCGGCGGGCCGCCTCCTTCTTGTCGAATTGGGTCTGCGTCAGAACGGTCATGATGTGCTGGCGCTCGAAGCGGCGGGTCACGTCCCGGAGCGCGTCGCTGCCGGCCGACTCTCTGGTCGCCGTCACCAGGTAGTCCGGGAGATCCGGGAGCGAGATCACATCCCCCTCGCCCAGGATCATCGCGCTTTCGAGCACGTGCTCCAGCTCGCGGACGTTGCCCTTCCAGGGATGGTTCATCAGAAGGCTGAGCGCCTCCCGGTCCACGCCCAGGAACTTCGTCGACAACTTAAGGTTGAGCGCGCGGACGAAGTGCTCCACCAGGAGCCCCATGTCCTCGCGCCGTTCCCGCAGCGGGGGCAAGGCGATGTGGACCACGTTCAGGCGGTAGAAGAGGTCTTCACGGAATCGGCCGCCCTCGATCTCCTTGACGAGATCCCGGTTGGTGCTGGCGATGATCCGCGCGTCGACCAGGACTGGCTTGGTGCTCCCCACGGCCCACACGATTTTCTCTTCGATCACCCGCAGGAGCTTCACCTGCATGTGGAGCGGCAGGTCCCCGATTTCGTCCAGGTAGATGGTGCCGCGATCGGCCGCAGCGAACAGCCCTGGACTGGCCTGCACCGCGGTGGTGAAGGCCCCCCGCACGTGCCCGAACAGCTGACTCTCGAGCAGCGCTTCCGGAATCGCCCCGCAGTTGATGGGAACGAAAGCCTGCGCGTGCCGAGGGCTGGCCGCGTGGACGGCGCGGGCCACGATCTCCTTGCCCGTGCCGCTCTCCCCCGTGATGAGGACGTTGCTGGGCGTCGGGCTGATCTTGGCGACCTGCGCCCGCACGCTGCGCATAGCCGCACTCTCCCCCAGCAGGCTCTGTTCGGGCACGTCGGGCTCAACGGTGGGGCCGGAAGCGCTCATAAGCGGGAAAAACGGGGTCTGGCCTGCATGATTGGGACGCCGTTCAGACCGTTATTCGTCATCGGTTGCAACGGTTCTCGTGAGCTCATCGCCGCTCTTTGGACAATTCAGATGCAAGCGACGTGCCGGTCGTCGTCGCTTATCAAAATCAAGTAGTTCGAGTGTTGTCGCAGTGAACGCTGTCGTCAGCGAAAGACAAATCGGAGACCAGGGCCGAGCGAGTCGGCCCAACGCCGGCCTAGACGCTTAGCGCGGAGGACGCCGAGGATGAGCGAGATGGGGTCTGGGGCGACACGGATGAGCGATATGGGATCCCGACTCGGCGTCAGACTCCATTTTTTTCCTGGCGATTCGAGGGCTGTTGCAGTGAAGACTATTCCGTGAGTCCGGCCGCCCAGCGAATGCCACCTCGGAGATGTTCCAGGAATAGAGGCTCGCTGTAGGCCCCGGCGGTATGCCCAAGCGCCGTATACCAGGACCGGCCGCCGTCGTAGGTGTGATACCAGGAAATCGGATGGTCTGCGCCCATCCTTCCACCCCTGTACGTTGTTTCGTCGATCCGGATCAACACCGTGATATCGCGGTCGAGGTCGGAGCGGAAGTCATACCATTCATCGGTTCGCGTCCATCGGATAGGCAGATGCCTAGTCGAACGGTGAGACGGGTCTACAACTTTCAAGGTCGCGGACTGAATTGCGGGGTGTCTGCGGAAATACGTTCCGAGCAGCCGGCCGTACCACGGCCAATCGTATTCGGTATCCGAGGCCGCATGGATGCCGACGAATCCCCCGCCGTGCCGAACAAACCTCTCGAATGCCGCCCGTTCCCCGGGGCTGAAGATCTCCCCGGTCGTGTTGAGAAAAATCACCACCCGGTACTGCGCCAGACTCTCATCGTTGAATATTGTCGCGTCTTCGCTGGCGTCAACGCCGAAATTGTCTTGCTCGCCCAGCGCCCGAATGGCGGCGATGCCGGAGGGAATCGAATCGTGCCGGTATCCCGAGGTCTTCGAGAAAACCAGGACAGAAAACGGCGTTTCATTCGAACCCGCGCGGGCAACCCCCCAAGCAAAAGTCGCGAGCATGATAGCGAAGCCAGCCTTCACGATTCCGCCGAAGCGGGCAGAGCACACGCTCGGGAGTACCTGAAGAAGGCGCACCTGTCTCAGGCCTTTGAATGGCGCCACGCCCCGATGCCATACTTTGGATGCGACATCCAGCATACTTCCTCCATGAATACGCTTGTTCCGCATTTCAGAGAAGTTGAACAGGATCAGCATGATCAGCTTCAGGACGAGACAACCCGGCTTTCACGGACAGTGGAGACGAGGGATTAATTCTGCCATGTTGCATGCAATGCAGCGTGATGACCGGACGAAAAATGGGAGACTTCACCACGCCTCCCCTTCGGTTCTACAATGTTTCCGCCAATACCACCGACCGACAACAGTAGGAGGAGCACGAACATGACGACTGCAGCATTACGCCGCGGCATCGCGGCGGCCGGAATCGCGGTGCTGCTCACTGCCGGCGCGACTGGGACGGGCTCATGTGACGACAGCACGATAATCCGCACCGGCGACAACGATCTCGGCGGAGTGGTGAAGAGCGCGAACGGACCGGAAGCCGGTGTGTGGGTGATCGCGGAAACCTCGGACCTGCCCACTAAATTCGCCAAGATCGTGGTTACCGACGATCAAGGGCGCTACCTCATACCCGATCTGCCGAAGGCAGGTTACAACGTCTGGGTGCGCGGTTACGGGCTGGTCGATTCGCCCAAAGTCCAGGCCATGCCCGGCAAGCGCCTCGACCTGAGCGCGGTGGTGGCACCGAGCGCTGCCGCGGCTGCGGAATACTATCCGGCGATCTACTGGTACTCGCTGCTGAAGATTCCTGCGAAAAACGAATTTCCAGGCACGGGAATCGACGGCAACGGTATCGATCCGGGCATGGCGACGCAGAACCATTGGCTCAACACCGTGAAGACCAACGGCTGCATGTCGTGCCACGCGCTGGGCACCGCGGGCACGCGCACTATTCCGAAGGATTTCGCGCAGATGAACTCCACCGAGGCGTGGGGGCGGCGCATCGCCTCGGGACAGGCGATGAACAACATGGTCACCGCAGCCGGCCGGCTCGGCACCGGGCGGGCGCTCGGGCTGTGGGCAGACTGGACCGACCGGATCGCTGCCGGCGAGCTGCCCTTCGCGAAGCCCGAGCGGCCGCAGGGAATCGAGCGCAATCTCGTGCTAACACTGTGGGACTGGAGCCGACCCCACGCCTACATGCATGACTTGATCGGGACCGACCGGCGCAGGCCCACGGTCAATGCCAACGGGAAGTTCTACGGCGCGCCCGAGAACAGCACGGATTACTGGCCGGTCCTCGATCCGCTGATGTTCACGGCGGCGGAGGTGAAGAGTCCCGTGCGCGACAGGGATACACCTTCGCACCGTACCGATCCGATGGCACCCTCGCCTTACTGGGGTCCGGATCCGATCTGGGACAGCCAGACCAGCACGCACAACCAGATGATGGACGAGAAGGGACGAGTCTGGGCTGCGGCGCGCATCCGCCACCCGAACAACCCGGACGCCTGCAGAAAAGGCTCGGACCATCCGTCGGCGAAAGTGTTTCCGGTCGAGAGCGCGAGCCGGCATCTGTCGATGTACGATCCGGCCAGCGGCAAGTGGACGCTGATCTCGACCTGCTTCCCGACGCACCACCTGATCTTCGCCGAGGATGCCAACAATACGCTGTGGGCCTCGGCCGGGGTCAGCGGGCCGGGTGTGGTCGGCTGGCTGAACCGGAAAGTGTTCGAGGAAACCGGCGACGAGATGAAGGCGCAAGGCTGGACGCCCTTCGTCCTCGACACCAACGGCAACGGCAAGCGCGACGAATGGGTCGAGCCCGACCAGCCGCTGGACTCCACCAAGGACAAGCGCGTCGCGGTGAATCTCTACAGCGTCGTCGTGAATCCGGTCGATGGTTCGGTGTGGGGAACTTCACTGGCGCCGTTCCCCAGCTACGCGGTGCGCGTCGCCCCGGGATCCGATCCAACGCACACTGCGATTACTGAGATCTACGAACCGCCGTTACCCGCCTACGGCGCGCGCGGCGGCGACATCGACCGCAACGGCGTGTTCTGGGCGTCGTTCGCAAGCGGCCATCTCGGCAGCTTCGATCGTCGCAAGTGCAGGGCACCGTTGAACGGGCCGAATGCTACCGGCAAGCACTGCCCAGAGGGCTGGACGCTGTACCGGTTTCCCGGACCGCAGTTCCGGGACGTGCGGGACGACGGCAGCGCGGAGGCGAGCTACTACGTCTGGGTGGACTGGTTCAACACGCTCGGTCTCGGCAGCAACGTGCCGATTGCGACGGGCAACACCAGTGATTCGTACTTCGCACTCGTGGACGGCAAGTTCGTGACGCTGCGCGTGCCCTACCCGATGGGCTTCTTCGTCAAGTGGGGGGAAGGCCGGATCGACGATCCGAAAGCCGGGTGGAAAGGCCGGGCACTGTGGGCGACAGATTCAACCAGGGCGCCGTTTCATTCGGAAGGCGGAACGCAACGCACTGCCAAGGTTTACAAGTTCCAGATGCGACCCGATCCGCTCGCCAGGTAAGCCGATGCACGGCGCAGCGCGACAAGCAGGGTCGGCCGATACTGCCGCGCCCTCTAGTGAAACAGCCACGGCAGGAACATCGCCACATCCGGAATGAAGAGCACGATCAGCAGGCCGATGATCTGCAGCCCGATGAAAGGCAGGAGAGAGGCGAAAATGTGATTGAGGCTGATCTCGGGGGGCGCGACGGACTTCAGGTAGAACGCCGCCTGGCCGAACGGCGGTGACAGGTAGCCCACCTGCATGGTGATGTTGAACAGGACGCCGAACCAGATCAGGTCGTAGCCCAGCGCCGTAACCGTAGGAGCGAAGATCGGCATGGTCAGGAGCATGATCGAGAACCAATCCATGAACATGCCTAGTATCAAGAAGATCGCCATCATGATCAGGATGACGCCCATCGGCGCCAGCGGCAGGCCGGTCATGATGCTCTTCAGGTAAGTGATCCCTCCCAATAGATTGTAAACGCCGACCATCGCGTTGGCACCGATCGACAGCCAGATCAGCAGGCCGCAGGTCGACATCGCCGAATACAGCGAGTCGCGCAGTATCGCGAGGCTCAGCGTGCGCCGGATCGCGGCCGCTACAATCACTCCGGCAACACCCATCGCCGCCGCCTCGCTCACCGAGGTGATGCCGGTGTAGATGCTGCCGAGCACGGAGAAAATGATCAACAGCGGCAGGATGACACTCTTCAGCGCCGCGAACTTCGCCCTCAGCGGGATATCGCGCAGCTCCGGCGGCGCCGGCGGCCCGAGCTTCGGGTTGAGCCCGCAGCGGATCAGCACGTAGCAAATGTAGATCAGCGCCAGAACGATGCCGGGAATCGTGGAAGCCAGGAACAGGTCGCCGATCGACGTCGAGGTCGTGAGCCCGTAGAACACCAGCACGAGGCTCGGCGGAATCATGGTTCCCAGCGAGCCGCCGGCGCATACCACGCCGATCGCAAGCTTCGAGTCGTAGCGCAGCCGCAGCATCTGCGGAAGCGCGACCAGGCCCAGCAGGATGACCTCGCCGCCGATGATGCCGGTCATCGCCGCCATCACCGACGCCGCGATCAAGGTCATGACCGCCACGCCGCCGGGAAGCCGCCCGGCCCAGATCTTCAACGCTTCGTACAGATCGTGCGCGACGCCGGATTTGTCGAGAATGTTGGCCATCATCAGAAACATCGGCACCGACAACAATACGTAGGAGTTGACGAAGCCGTACGTCCGGAACGTGACGATCGCCAGGCTGTCCAAGTCCGCGAACAGCGCGCAGAACGCGACTGCGATCAGCCCGGTCGCGAACGCGATCGGCATGCCCAGGACGATGATCAGCAGCACGAATGCCGCGAGCATCAACAGCGAGATGATCTCGATACCCATGGCTCAGGCCTCGTCGCGCAACGCTTGCAGGTCGCCGCGGATATTGGAGATCATCTGCACGATCATCAGCAGGGCGCCAATTACCATTGAAACCTTGACGATGACCGGTGTGGGCTGCGCCCATGCGGACCCGCCGACCTCCCAGTCCTGGACCGCCAGCCACGCCATGTTGAAGGAGAACCAGGTGAATGCCGCGAGATAGACGATCGCAAGAATCGAGGTGGCGATATCGCAGCGCAGTCTGGTGCGCCGCGGTAAGCGATCGTGCACTGCGGTGATGCGGATATGCTCGCGGCGCATCAGCGAATAGGAGCCGCCAATGAGAAAGGCCACCGCGATCGCCGTGGTGACGACGTCGTAGACCCATACGGTAGGCGACTTGAAGATCACATCGGCCACGACGTCGTAAATCGTCACGACGATCGACAGCGCGAAGGTGAAACTCAGCGCCTTGGCGATCGCCTCGATCGCGCGATCGACAGCGCTTATCCCGGTCGCTTCGGCAGCGGGTGCCGATTCCGCCATGATTCCCTCCCCCGTCTTCTTGTTTTCCGCGGGAACGAAGCGGGCGCGGCTCAAGCCGTGCCGGTTCGCTCAGTCCCTGGCCCGCATATGCTTAGAGTTTGCCGATCGATTTCAGGAATTTCGTCTGGCTTTCGTAGATCTCCTTGGCCAGCGGGCTTTTCTTCGACCACTTCTCCCATACCTTCCGGGAGACCTGCCGGAATTCGCCCTTTTCCTTCTCGCCCCACTGGATCAGCGTGCCCTGATCGCGCTTGGCGGCGGCCCGGCGATCCTCGAGTTCCTGGCTCATCCATGTGCGCAGGCTCCACTCGTCGACCGCGGCGGTCACGATCGCCTTCTGCTCGGCGGAAAGCGCATTCCACTTGCGCTTGGCTACGACGAAGTCGACCGAGTTCATCGAGTGGATGCCCGGGTAGATCGCATAAGGAGCGATCCGGTTGTAGCCGGCCTCGTCGTTCACCGACAGCGTTCCCCAGTCGGTCGCCTCGATCTTGCCGGTATCCAGCGCCGTGTACACCTCCGTGCCGGGCATCACTGAGACCGATGCGCCCAGCAGGGCGAAAATCTCCGCCGGAATGCCGTCGGGCGCGCGCATCTTCACGCCCTTGAAGTCGGCGATCGAGCGGATCGGCCTCTTCGACGGGATAGATTCCAGCCCGAGGATGACCGGGCCCAGGAAAACGGCGTCCCATTTTGCGGAAATCTTGTTCATGACTTCCATCCCGCCGCCTTGCCGGTACCACATCAGCAAGTGCAGCGGATAGTCGTAGGCGGCCGTCATGTCCCAGAATGCCGCCGCCGGCTCCTTGCCGCCCTGGTAAGCCATCGTCCCCACGGCGCCGTCGAGCAAACCCGCCTTGATCGCGTCGAGCGCTTCGGCCTGCGGCACGATGGTCGCGACCGGGAAGGGCTGGATTTCCACCTCGCCCTTGGTGGCCTCCTTGACGCGCGCGGCGAAGGCCTGGAAATCCTTGTAGACCGTGGTGTTCGGCCCGTAGAGGTTTTGCACCTTCCACTTGTGCTGCGCTTCGGCCGTTCCGGCCGCGCCGGCCAGCGTAAGCCCTGCCAATACGGCGAGAGTGGCCGACCGCGCGACCACATTCAACGAATGAATCATCTGGTTCCTCCCCATAATTGTGGCGACAGTTGTTCGGACCCATGCCTGCCACGGGACTCGGACGGGAATTTCAACCATACCACACCGCCCCACAGTGATTGAGCGATTGGGCGATTGGGTGATGGGTGACGGAATCCCTCAATCGCCCAATCACCCAATCGCTCATTCCCCATCGCCCATTTCCCAATTCCATAGGGTCCATCCTTGAGGATCTCATAAGTTCTTTCCCTGAGACGTGCGGAAGCCTTGACAAGGCATCGCTACAAAGTCGAGCCGGGCATGCTCCGGACGGACTCCCCTCCAGATGCAACCGGCATAACGTTGCCAGCGGATCATGCCGGCATGATCAACTGAATCATCCGGCGCGCGGCGGCGGACCTGAAGGATTTTCCTCCGCCCGCCGTGCTTGCACTCGGAAGGAGGCGCCATGAAATTTTTCCTCTTTGCAGCCATTGCTCTGGCCGCCATGCCCGCCCACGCGGAGACTTGGAAGGAAATCGACCGCGACGCTACCGCAACGTATTACGTCGACGCTGATTCGCTCAGCCGCAATGAAGAAATCGTCTCCCTTACCAAAAAGGCGGTCTACCGCGTGTCCCTGTGGCCGGTGCAACTATCGGACAACGCCACGGTCAAGGAAACGGCCGGGGTGATCAAGGAGAACTGCAGGAACAGGCACCATCGCGTGCTCTCGATCGACATGTTCAATCTGTTCGGCGAGCGCATCTGGTCATCCGGAAAGATGAGGCGCGTCTGGGAAAGCGTCGAGCCCAATACCAATGGCGAGCGGACTCACACATTCGTCTGCGCGTGGACTCCGGGATAGCACCACTTTCCGAGCGCGCAGCGCAGCAGATGCAACACGCGCTTCGCTGCATTCCCGCGCCCTCCCTCGCCCGCATCGTACCGGGATGGAAAGTGGAGGATAAGCATGCCCACCTTGCGCTTCGATGAGCGTAGCGACAGTCCGGGCACGGTAGTCGTATTGGAATCGGATCACGAATTGGGGACGATCCGCTTTGAATCTCCCTCCGGGCGGTACAAGTTCACGCCCACCGTACCTGATCTGTGGCCGATCCGCAGTCTGGTGGACGACGATCCGAAAGAGCTCAATGCGCGAATCGAGGCACTCGTGTGCGCACTGATGGAGATCTCCGCTTCCATTGCCGCCAAAGCCGGGAGCAGGCACGCGGCGCGTGGCGGCCTTACGTCCTGCCAGGAAACGCAGGATCCTCCCGGAAAGTAGGGACCGTACGCAGCAAGCGCCTGATGCCGTTCCTTCACCCCTCCGCCTTCGTGCTTCACACCCCTCACCCCTGCGGCCGGCAGATCTGCGGGTCCACGTTGAAGCCAGGCGCGGCACCATAGACACAAGCCGCTCCATTCTTGTCCATGTCCGTCAGTTTCAGCGACCAATCCGCCCCGCCGTTGCACTGCGGATAATGCATGACGGAGAAACGGTCGTAGTCGGTAAGCGGCCGCCAGTTGTTGTCTTCGAAGCAGGTACCGGATTCCGGGCGGGTGTGCTCGTGCCGCCAGCCGAGCGTGTGGCCAATCTCGTGGCGCAGGATCCCGACCAGTTGCAAGGCCCCGTCGGGATCCAGATGGAACGAGGATTCGTCGATCAGCAAATTCCGTTCGGCGCGCTCTTCGTTCGGGAAGAACGCGCGGGCCAGATATTGCCCATTCACATTGACTGGCCGGATATCGAACACGACGTTGCCATTGGCGGGCGTGCAGTCGGCGTCCTCGGCCGTTACGTGGATGAGATCCACATCCGCGACCGCCTCCCAGGCGCCGGAAGCGGCCTCCATGTCCTTGATCACTTGTTTTTGCCGGTCGCCGAAAGCGCTGCTCACGCAGTAGGTCAGATGCTTCTTCAGGGTCGAATCCCAGATCGCATCGCGGCCGCCGACCCGATGCACGATCAGCGCACCCGGCACCGTCTCGGACGATTCCCCCTTTATGCGTGTCTCAAAGAATTCCCGGAGCCGCTGACGATCGGAGATCGCGATGTCGCCACTGACGATGTACTTGCCGCCCGGGAAGGGCTCCTTGTAGGCGGATCGCTCGAACTCCTCGAAGGCCTTGTCCGCCCATTGCCGGCACTCCTCCCTTGCCCTGCGCTCGATTTGCGCCATTGCCTGGGCGACGGTCTCGGGCGTAGCTTCCACGCGCTCAGTCGCGGGACGGAGATGCGTCCCGGCGGGAATCTGCCCCGCCGATTGCCGCAATTCCTCTTGAGTGGTTGGCGTCGGGCTTTCGCATCCAATGCCGGTCTCAGCTCCGGTGGCGCGTGCGCAGCCGGTGAAAAGAAGCGAACTGCAGGCAAGAACGCATGCGCCTGGCAGCGCCGCGAGAGCGCACTTCATAAGTCACCTCTCAAACGCCGGGTTTCCTCCCGCGCAAAGTCAGCGATTCTTCAATTCTTCAGACAATGTTCCACGACGACATTGAACAGCTCGACGTTTTCCGCGATCGCGCGCAGCTCCCGCAAAAGGGCACGCGCCGCCGCGACATCCTTCGCCTCAACACAGAGGCGCGTCTCCCCTTCCAGGCCGATGCGTGCCTCCTTGAGCCTGATCACCTCGCCGCGCCGCTTCGCGCCCTCAAGCAGCGTACGTGCTTTCCGAAATACTCCGCGTGTCGGTTCAGGTACGCCCTTGCCCCGCGACAGCGCATAGACTGCGAACTCGGCGGTCGACGTCTCCGCCGCCCGCGTTTCCTCCTTGGCCCCGGAAGCTTCACCAGACGGGGACAGTACCGCCAGCGCAAGAATGTTCAGAGGCAGAAGAACGATCGATAAAAGACGCAGACCACCCTTCGCGGCGTTCCTGCCTCGCGCCGCGAGACGCTGCACCCTCGCATCCTCTTCCCGCATCATCCGCTCCCGGCCCGGCGGCGCATCCCGCGCCGTCAGCGTCTGTCCCACTTTGTCAGGCCTTTTCGTCACAAGTTTCGCCCTGAGGCAACCTGTCATGCGTGAGACCCGGGAAGAATTGGCACGACCTCGTGTGGCTTCCGACTTTGTGACACCGGATTGTAAGCCGTAAGACCCCGCCGGTTTTTCGCCCCGCTCGGGACGCAAGGATGATGGTAAATTAACCCACAGGTATCTTTTCCGCGGCAAGGCGACCCCGGATACTTTCCCGGAATGACGCCTCAAGTTGGAGGGACACGCGGTGAACGCTCGGAGCGGTATCCTGCCGCGGCTCGCGGCAAGTCCATGGTTTGCGGCTGCACCGACAGCGGCGGCGCTGGTCTATCCATTGCTGCTGGCAGGTCTGCATCGAGGCGGCAGAATGCTGCAGGGCGATGCGACTGCCGGATCGGCGGTTATCGTGGTCTCGCTCCTGCTGGTGCTGGCGGTTCCGGCGTTCGGATTTTATACCGCGGTCCGCCTCGGGCGGATCGCGCAGCCCACCATAGCGGAGGCGCGTGCGCGGGGGTTCGCGCACCTGGCCTGCGCCTGCCCGCCGTTGTTTACCCTGATCGGGGTTCTGCTCTACGTCAATTCCTCTTCGATTTCCGACCTGGCCGTCTGGGCCGCTATCTGGCTGGCCGCTGGCACCGCGATTCTCGTGTCCGCATCGCGGGACCAAGCTGCACCCCGGCGGCTCACGCCGACAGGGCTGCGCTTTGCGCACGGCGCATCGGCGGCGGCAATTCTGGCGATCTTTCTCGTGATGCACATCGGCAATCACCTCGTTGGGCTGTGGGGGATCGAAGCGCACAAGGCGCTGATGAAGATCCTGCGCCACTGGTACCGCAATCCGGTAGTCGAGCCGGCGCTGATTCTTTTGATCGTGTTTCAGATCCTGAGCGGCGCGTGGCTGCTGCGCGCAAAGCTTGCGCAGCGCGCCGGCTTCTTCGAGACGCTACAGAGCGCTACGGGCGCTTATCTCGGTATCTTCCTCACCTCGCATGTCACCGCCGTGCTGGTGCTCGGTCGCAGTTTTGTCGGTATCGACACCAATTTCTACTGGGCCTCCGGGGAAGCGGCCGTATTGATCGCCGACCCGTGGAACGTGCGGCTCATCCCGCACTACTTGCTTGCGGTATGGGGAATAATTACCCACGCGGGGTGCGGCTTGCGCACGGTGATGCTTACCCACCACGTGCGCGAGACGATCGCAGACAAGGCTGCTGCGTGGATCAGCGCCTGCGGCGCGCTCGTCGCGATCGCGATCGTTTCGGCCCAGTCCGGCCTGCGCCTGGGTTGAGTCCACCGGTTCATATAGAGGCTCTTGCGACAACGGAGTCCGGTTCCATTCCATTTGGAATCCGGGCCCTGACGGCCCACTGCATAGTCGCGTTGTGCGATTCAGCCCAGCACCACCGTTTCAGGTTCGCAGTTCCGGGAGCTTTTCTTCCTTCGGCACGAAGCGCAGCGCCACGCCGTTGTTGCAGTAGCGCAGGCCGGTGGGTTTGGGGCCATCGTCGAAGACATGGCCTTGGTGACCCCCGCAGCGGATGCAGTGATATTCGGTGCGTGGCCAAATGAGGCTCGTATCCTTTTTTGTGCCGAGCGCGCCCGGCAAATAATCAAAGAAACTCGGCCACCCCGTACCGCTGTCATACTTGGTCTCGCTCCTGAAAAGCGGCAGGTAGCATGCGGCGCACACATAAGTGCCTGCACGCTTCTCCTTGTTCAACGGGCTGGTTCCCGGGCGCTCGGTGTCTTCTCCGAAAAGAACCCTGTAACTCATGGCAGGAAGCAGGGTTTTCCATTCGGATTTGGTTTTGACCAGGGGATCCACACGGTTTTCCTTCGCCAGGGACGCCAGGGCCGGCAACCCGAAAAGGAGGGCGGGAATGCCCGCAAGTAATCGGCGTCTATTCATGGTCTGTCCTTATAAATGTTGTATCGGCACCATCTATGACCTGTCGATGCGTCGGTACCGTGCCGCCGGGCACCTCGACAGCGATCGGCACACAGAGGCACGTTCCGGCTAAATATACGTCCCCGCGCACCATGGTGGATGCAATGGCAAGAACGAGCGACACATTTTTGCGCTACGATCTCTGTGCGTGAGAAAACCAAGTGATCGACAAAGGGCCTGAACTAATTGGAGAAACGCATGAACAGAATCTACGTATCGTTGCTGGCCGTGTTTCTGGCAGCCGCCAGCCTTCCGGAACGCGCATTGAGTCAGGATTCGATGGCGCTTGCGAACGCCGTCGTCACGGCGGCAGACCGCAGCCCCGAGGATCGTGCGCTGGACGCCGGTCGCAAACCGGTCGAGCTGCTCGCCTTCCTGGGCGTACAGCCTGGTTGGCGCATCGCGGATCTAGGTGCAGGCGGTGGCTATACAACCGAGTTACTGAAGCGGGCGGTAGGGAGCGAAGGCGTCGTTTACGGGCAGAATTCCAAGAAATTGCTGGAGATGTTCCTGGAAAAGCCCTGGGGCGCGCGACTCGCAAAGCCGGCAATGAAAGGCGTTGTACGCCTCGATCGCGATTTCGACGATCCCTTTCCAGACGGCTTGCACCGGCTCGACGCGGTCACGATGGTGCTGTTCTATCACGACACGGTCTGGCTCGGGGTGGATCGGGCGGCCATGAACAAGGCCGTGTTCGCCGCACTCAAGCCGGGTGGTGTATTCGTGATTGTCGATCACAGCGCGCGACAGGGGGATGGTATCGATGTGGCCAGTACGTTTCATCGGATTGAGGAGAATGTCGTCAAATCGGAAGTACTCGCGGCGGGATTTGTGCTCGATGGACAGGCCGATTTCCTCCGCAACAAGGACGACACGCGGGATTGGAACGATTCGCCGCGCGCCGCCGGGGAACGCCGCGGTACCAGCGATCGGTTCGTGCTGCGCTTCCGTAAGCCCTGATCATCGGCTTTTCCAAATGAAAAATTAATCACCAAGGCACCAAGACATCATAGTCCGTCGTCTGCTGCCGTATGTTCGGGCTGGAGCTCAATTCCCGATGCGCGCGCCTGCAGCAGCAATAGCGCGGCGAAGTCTTGCTCCGCAAATCCATGCCCGATGAGAGACTGGATCTGCTCTCTGCTGACAGCCGCCAGCGGCATCGGCACGGCCAATCTTCGGCCAAGGTCCAGCCCGAGGTCCATGTCCTTGCGCAGCAGTTCGGGAGTGAACGTGACCTTGAAGTCGAGATTGACGAAGGCGGGCGTCTTGTAGCGCGTGAACATCGAGCCCATCACGCTCTTGTTGAGAAAATCCAGAAATGCATGCCGCGACACCCCCGCCATTTGAGCCAGCACGGTAACCTCCGCGAGCGATTGCGCAACTACACCGAGGAAGACGTTGTGGCAAATCTTGACGATGCGCGCGAGCTCGCCTTCACCTACCCAGGTGGAGCTTTGGCCGATCAGATCGAAGAGCGGCCGAGCCCGTTGGTAGGCCGCCTTGGGCCCGGATACTACGAAGGAAAGTTTGCCTGCTGCCACGACTTTCGCGTTGCCGCTCACTGGCGCCGCGAGCAGCTCGATGCCGCGTGCCGCGAGGATGGTGCGCAGTTCTGCCGAGCCCTGCAGGGAGATCGAGGAGCACTCGATCACCGTCAGCGGCATTCGGATGTCGTGCGATAGCAGCCCACCGGGTTGTGCCATCACCTGCTTCACGTCGTCCCAGGTGGACAGCATGCAGAACACCACGCTGCAGCCGCCGAGATCCGCAAGTGAATTCGCGATCCTGGCGCCGTCCTGCGCGAGCGGCTCCGCCTTGGCGCGGGTGCGGTTCCACACCGTCAAGTCGCAGCCCGCGCGCGCCAGGCGCTGCGCCATTTTGAATCCCATGCGCCCGGTGCCGATCCAGCCCACCCTGGCGTCAATAGGGATTTGCAACGGGAAGCTCCTGCGCGGGATAAAGCGAGATGATCTGTGGACCCGTTGGAGTAAGGATCACCTCCTCCTCGATACGGGCGGCAGACACGCCATCCTTTGCCGGGCAGTAGGTCTCCACGGCAAATACCATCCCCACCTTGAGCTCAATGGGCTCCTTGAAGGAGTTGAGCCGGCTCACTACGGGGCGCTCATGCAGCCCGAGGCCCAGGCCATGACAGAAGTTGAGGCCGAATGCGTCCATCTCGCTGGCAAAGCCGATCTCCTGCGCCTTGGGAAATGCTCCGGCGATCTTGTCGCTGGTGACGCCGGGACGCAGCAGGTCGATGGCTTTGTCCATCCACTCGCGCGCTTTGCGGTAGGCGCCACGTTGCGCGGGGGTGGCGCGCCCGACGCTGAAGGTTCGGTAGTAGCAGGTGCGATACCCCATGAACGACTGAATGACATCGAAGAATGCCTGATCCCCCGGCCTGATCAGCCGGTCCGTGAAGTTGTGCGGATGGGGCGAGCAGCGCTCGCCCGAGATCGAGTTGATTGCCTCGACGCAGTCCGATCCCATCTCATACAGACGGCCGGTGGCGAGCGCGACGATCTGACTCTCCCGAACGCCCGGTTTGAGCGCCTCTGCGATGTCCTGGTATACGCCGTCCACCATCGCCGCGGCCATGTTGAGCAGCGTCAGCTCGTCCACGCTCTTCACCTCACGCGCCTGTAACATCACCTGCTGACCGTCGCGCACTTCAATTCCCAGCTTCTGCAACTCGAACAGCATGGGGGGCTCAACGACATCCAGGCCCAGCGGCATATCGCCTACGCCTTCCGCGTCGAGGATGGATTTGACCTCCCTCGCGGCATCACGGAACAGGACGAGGTCCGTCCCCACCGCGCCGCGCATGCCCAGCAGTCCGGCGCGGCAATGGTCCTGGTGCAGCCAGGGCGCGTACAGGCGATGGTGTTTCGCCGCCGACCCGAAATCCCAGATGTAAGGCTCGCCGGTGCCCGTCAGGAGAGAGTAGCGCGTGAGCTTGTCGCGCGCCCACTCGCCGATCACGGTGCTCGTCGTGTAGCGGATGTTGTGCTGGTCGAACGACAACAGCGCGCCGAGCCCGGAACCAGCGAGCGCCGCACGCACACGCGATAGTCGGTAATCGTGCAATCTGCGAAAATTGACGCGCTCCTCAAAATCAACCTGCGTATGCCCCGGGGCCTGGATCGGTCTGCTCCAGTTGTGACGGGGATCAATGTCGTCGGGGTGAGCGACTCTCGGCTCCTGTGTTTTCTTCTTCGCCATTGTGGTCACTGCTCCTGTTTTGCCGTGTCCTGATTTCGCCCTTCACTCTTCGAACACTTTCTCGCAAACCGGGCGGGTGCGCTAAGAGTCGGACACGTCTGCCACTGTAGATTACACCCGATCCGCCATCGTCGCGATCGCGCGGGAGCCAGACCGTATGGACTTCAGATATGCTCACTTGACAGCCGCTGCGTGTCCGAACAAGCTGCAGTTCGCCTGACGCGGTAGAGCGGGTGCTTCGCTTTCCCCGCGTGGATATGTAGAAGCTCTCGTCCGCACCTCTCGAGTGCGTGACCAAAGGGGGAGGCATGAAGCTCGGCGTCGCCGGCACCGGCCGCATGGACTTCAACAATCCGACCGGCACGCGCGGTCTCGTCGCCGTGGACAAGGTCGGCGGCAAGGTGCGTCTGTACGAGCCGGGTACGTATCGAGAGATGGCCGCGATCGAGGTCGAGAGGCTGCCGCATGAAGTCGCCATTTCGCCCGACCACCAGATCGCGTACGTCAGCATCTACGGCGCCGGCATCTTTGGCAACAATCCGAACCCGGCACAGACCATCGCGGTCATTGACCTCGAGCGGCGCGAGCAGGTTGACGCGATCAGCGTAGCCCCGTATTTCGCGCCGCATGGGATCATGGTGGCCGCAACCGGGAAGCTCTGGGTGTCGTGCGACGCCTCCGCCAAGCTGATCGTCGTCGATCCCGAAACGCGCGCGATCGAGGAGGCGTTCGACACCGGCTCGTTCGGCAGCCACTGGATCGCGCTGACACCGGATGGGGCCAAGATTTACATCTCCAATAAGACCGATTCGGTCGGCGTGTTCGACATCGCGACGCGCGCGCTCGCCGCGACCATCGCGCTGCCAAGCGAAAAACAGGGCACAGAAGGCATCGCCGCATCGCCGGACGCCAGCCGCGTGCTGGTCGTCGACAACTTTGATGCGCGCGTCCATGTCATTGACGCGGTGACCGACGCGGTCATCGACTCCATCGCGCTCGCCGGGAACCCGCCGACCAATCCGAAGCGCAGCCGCAACGTGCGGGTCCGGTATTCGCTCGACGGCCGCTACGTTCTGACGTCGAACTATGCCTCTGGCGTGATCTACATCCACGACGCCGACGATCTGCGCCGGCAGACGCCGCTGATTGTCGCCAAAGGACCAATGGGGTTCGCATTTGCACCCGACGGGAACGCGGCGATCGTGGCGAATCACGATAGCGGCATCGCCACGGTCATTGACCTTGCGGAGCGCCGGATCACGGGGTATTTCGACGGCGGCAGCGGGATCGAGACGCTGGCGTTCTACTGAGCGCAGGACGCGAGAGAGGGAGGCGTAGTGGAGGCTGTTGAGGGAACGCACGCCCGAGCGGCACAGGACGGCGGGGGCTCGGCGCCCCTGTTCGAGCTGCGCGACATCAGCAAATCGTTTCCCGGGGTCCAGGCGCTCGACGGTGTGTCGCTCGAGATCCGCGCCGGCGAAGTTCACGTGTTACTAGGTGAAAACGGCGCCGGGAAGTCCTCGCTCATGAAAGTGCTGTGCGGCGCCTACCAGGCCGACAAGGGAGAGTTTCTCTATCGGGGCGAGCAGGTCGCGATTCGTTCGCCATCGGATGCGCGCGCGCGCGGCATCGCGGTTATCTTCCAGGAATTCTCCCTCGTGCCTTACCTGAACGTCGCGCAGAACATCTTTCTTGGACGTGAGGCGCCCGGACGAATTCCAGGCGGCGTTGATCACGGGAGGATGCACGCACGGGCACGTGAACTTATGCATCTACTGGGCCTGGAGGTGGACACGCGTGCGCTGATCCATAGGCTCGGTGTAGCGCAGCAGCAGTTGGTCGAAATCGCCAAGGCGTTCTCGCAGGAGGCGCGGATCCTCGTACTCGACGAGCCGACCTCGGCGCTCTCCGGGCGCGAAATCGAGCGCCTCTTCGCCATGATCCGGCGTTTGCAATCGCAGGGCGTGGCGATGATCTATATCTCTCACCGTCTTGCCGAGGTGTTCCAAATTGGCGATCGGATCACTGTTTTGCGCGACGGGCGCAAAGTCGGAAGCTTGAAGCCTAGGGACACAACGCCGGACGCGCTCGTGGGCCTGATGGTCGGGCGCAAGGTGGACACGACCTATGCGCGCCAATACTGCGAGTCCCCCGGTGAGGTCGTACTCGAGGTCAGGGGCATGGCGGCTGCCAATGGCGTGAACGGCATTGACTTGGTCGTTCGCGCGGGCGAGATCGTCGGTCTGAGCGGTCTCGTGGGCGCAGGCCGGACGGAAGTCGCACGCGCACTCTTCGGCGCCGACCGGGTGACCGCTGGAGAGGTGCGGATCCTGGGCCGGAGCCGGATCGGCGCGCCGGATCGCGCCGTGCGCCTGGGCATGGCGCTCGTGCCAGAAAACCGCAAGCGGGAGGGACTGGCATTGATCCGCTCGGTGGGCGACAACATTCTGTTAGCGAGCCTGAAACGGATCTTTCCGCGCGGCTGGTTCTCGCCTGCCGCGGGGGCCGCCGTTGCGAGCGAACGGATCCGGCAGCTTCGGATTGCCACGCCCGGCACGCGACAGCTCGTGCAGTTCCTGAGCGGCGGCAACCAACAAAAGGTCGTCGTGGCCAAATGGCTCAACGCCGATGCGAAGCTGTTCATCTTCGACGAGCCGACACTCGGGGTCGACGTCGGTGCGAAGGAGGAAATCTTCGCGCTGATCGATCAACTGGTGAAGCGCGGCGCCGCGGTGCTTATGATCAGCTCGGAGCTATCGGAGGTGGTCAAGGTCTGCGATCGGGCCTACGTGATGCGCGACAAACGCATCGTCGGGGAGCTCGCGCGCCATGAGATGACCGAGGACAGTATTCTGCGCCTGGCGATGCACGATGGCTGATCTCACCTTGCCGCTGCGCGGCTTCGGCTGGGACCGCATACCGGGCGCGGCCTATATGCTGGTGGTGTTGTCTGCGAGCTTCGCTTTGGTCAGTAATGGCTTTGTCGACGGGACCAACCTCGCGAATATCGGGATGCAGTCGACCATCCTGCTGCTGCTGGCGCTGCCGATGACGCTGATCTTGATGACCGAGGGCATCGATCTTTCGATGGGCGCAGTCCTCACGCTCGCGAGCGTCGTGCTCGCCGCCGTCGCAGTCAAGAGCGGATCGGTGCCGCTCGCCCTTGCCGGCGCGTTGGCACTCGGCGCGGCGTTCGGGTTCCTGAACGGCGCGCTGGTCGCGTGGCTGAAGCTCCCGCCTTTCGTGACGACGCTCGGAACCATGGGGATCGCCTCGGGACTTGCGCTGGTGATCACGGACGCGCAGAGCATCACCGGCGTGGGCGACGATGTGGTGTTCTTCTATGCAGGCACGCTTGCCGGCGTTCCCGTGCCTCTGCTGGTCGGTGTGGTGGCGTATTTGTGCACGCATTGGCTGCTCTATCAGACGCGCTTCGGGACCTACGTCTTCGCGCTCGGCGGCAACCGCGAAGCGTTGCGACTCGCGGGCGTTCGCGCGAATGCCTATCTGATCGGCGTATACGTCTTCGGCGGCGCGATGGCCGGAGTCGCCGCGCTACTGCTGACCGCCCGCATGAGCGCAGGCCATCCGACTGCTGCAATAGGCATGGAGTTCGACGCGATCGCCGCCGTGGCCATCGGCGGGACCTCATTCGAAAAGGGCAACGGCTGGCTTTTCGGCACCGTACTCGGGGTACTGCTGGTCGGCGTGCTGCGAAACGGGCCTAACCTGCTCCCGGTGCCTTCCTCACTCCAGTTATTCGCGATCGGTGTGCTCATCATCGTGGCGCTGCTTATCGAAAGCGTCAAAGGCTGCGCATGACTGTGCTGACCATGCCTCGTCTGCCTCTATCGGGCGAACTCAGGGCCATCGGCCACCGGCTGCTTGCTGCGGTTGCGTTGTGTACCGTCCTGAGCCTTATGAGCGACGCCTTCTTAAGCACCGGCAACATCCTCAACGTGCTGCGCCAGGCGGCGCTGATCTTTCTGCTTGCTTCGGGGCTCACATTGGTGATTCTGACAGCGGGTCTCGATCTTTCGGTGGGCGCAAACGTGGGCCTGAGCGCCTGCCTCGCTGCGAGCGTGATCCAGGCGACCGGCTCAGCATTTCTCGGCGCTGCGGCCGGGCTGGCGAGCGGCTGCGCGATCGGCTTGGGCAATGGCCTGCTCGTGACTGCACTGCGCTTGCCGCCGTTCATCGCGACTTACGGCACGCTGTGGGTGATCCACGGATTCACCTACTGGTTTATGGCCGGCGCGACCATCCACGGCTTCCCGCCCGCGTTCCGTGCGCTCGGTAGCGGCTACTGGCTCTCGGTGCCGATTCCGGTCTACCTGATGTTCGTCTTCCTTGCCATCGGCATAGGCTTTGCTCGCTACACAACCTGGGGTCAGGAGATCTATGCCATCGGCGCAAACCCGGTCGCTGCGCGCCTGTCGGGCGTTCCGGTGAACCGGCGGCTGGCGCTCGTATACACTGTGAGCGGCGCGATGGCCGGCCTGGCGAGCCTGATCTTCCTTGCGCGGCTGAACTCGGCCGAAGGTGACATCGGCGAGCCGCTCACTCTGCCCGCGATCGCGGCCGTGCTGATCGGCGGGACTTCGCTCTTCGGCGGCGTTGGCACGGTCTCCGGCACCTTGGTGGGCGCGCTGATCCTGACGCTGGTGCTGAACGGCATGAACCTGCTTGCCATCGAAGCGAACTGGCAGCCGCTCGTCACTGGCGCCATCTTGATCATAGCGGTGGCCCTCGATGTGCTCACTCGTGGGCGCGAGGGAGCAAATAGATGAACAAACCTAATTCAAACGGAGGAGAGAGTATGAGCCCTCGTCTTTCGATTGCAGCCGCGGCCATCGTCGCAGCGGCCATGTCGGGCGCGGTGCATGCGGACGGCGAGAAGATCGCGGTGTTCACCAAGAACCAGACCAATCCCTTCTTCCAGGCGGTCCGGCTCGGCGCTGACAACGCCGCGAAGCAGATGAACGCGACCGTGCTGCACTACGTGCCGACCAAGCCGGACAGCATCCCCGAGCAGATGAGCCAGATTGAGGACGTGGTCGTAAAGAAGCCAGATGCGATCGTGTTCACGCCGGTCGACTACAAGGCGATGACGCCAGGTGTGGCCAAAATCAATAACGCCAACATCCCGGTGGTGAACATCACCGACCGTTCGGAGAAAGGTAATTTCGTAACGTTTATCGGTGCGAAGGACTACCAGCTCGGCTTACAGACCGGGCGCTACCTGCTCAAGGCGCTCGGCGGAAAAGGCAATATCGTGATCCTCGAAGGTGTGCGCGGTGTGATCACCAACGCGGACCGAATGCGCGGTTTCCACGACGCGCTGAAGGAGTTCCCGAATGCGAAGCTGCTCGCCTCGCAGCCCGGTAACTACCAGCGGCTGCAGGCGCTGCAGGTGATGGAGAACCTGACGCAGTCGTACTCGCAGATCGACGGTGTGATGGCTGCGAACGATGCCATGGCGGTGGGCGCGATTGAGGCCCTGGAAGGCGCGAAGCGAACGGCGCTGGTGATCGGCATCAACGGCACCAAGGAGGCGGTCGACGCAATCAAGGCGGGAAAGCTGCTCGCCACTGGCGATTACCACGCGTACAACCAGGGCTGCCTGAGCGTGATGGCGGCGCTTCGCCACCTGCATAAGCAGCCGGTTCCGAAAGAGATTCTGTTGCCGGTGTCGGTGATCGACAAGTCCAACTATCAGCCTTACGACATCGCGCCGGATCAGCGCAGCTGCCCGAAGTGGGACGAGGTCGTCAAACAGTAACGGGAAGACATCGCGCCGCGAGGGAGCTCCATGTATGCACAACTCGTGTTACCACTGCTCACGCCGCTCTACTCGAAGCTAGCAAGCATCGCGGATCCGCTGCTGCGCATTGCCGTGGGTGGATTCCTGATTCCGCATGGGGCGCAGAAGCTGTTCGGCTGGTTCGGCGCCGACCCCTCCGGTGAGCGAGGCCTGTTCGAGGAGGTTGGCCTCAAGCCCGCCAAGGCGTGGATCGCGTGCATCGGCGTCATCCAGTTCTTTGGCGGCATCCTTCTCGTGCTGGGGCTGCTCACGCGCCCGACGGCGCTCGTAGTCGCGATCAGCATGATCGGGACAGCCTGGTTCGTCACCCGTCGCGACGGTTGGTTCTGGAACCGGCGCGGGATGGAATACTCGCTGTTCTGGGCCGTCGCCGCGTTCGTCGTGTTTTGCAAAGGCGGCGGCGCGTTCTCGCTCGACGCGTTGATCGGCAGGGAATTCTGAGCATGTTGAAGGCAGCGGTCGTGGGACTCGGCTGGTGGGGAAAGCAGATCACGACCTGCCTCAAAGACAGCCAGCACATTCGCGTTACGCACGCCGTAGAAGTGGCGCCCGCTAGCGTCGCCGATTTTGCGCGTCAGCACGGCGTTCGGCTCACTGCGTCATTCGATGAAGTTCTTGCGGACCGCACAGTCGAGGCAGTGATCGTCGCGACGCCGCACAGCCAGCACGAGGCGCAGGTGCTGAAAGCAGTCGCAGCCGGGAAACAAGTGTTCTGCGAAAAGCCGCTGGCGCTGACCGCGGCCGGCGCGCGACGAATGCTCGACGGATGCGAACGTGCCGGCATCGTGCTCGGCATCGGCCATGAGCGGCGCTTCGAGCCGGCGATGGAGTACCTTCTGCAGGCGATCAGTAGCGGCCAGCTCGGGCAGATCCTGCATCTGGAAGCGAACGTGAGCCACAATCTGTTCATGAGCCTGGATCGCTCGAGCTGGCGCGTGAACGCAACGGACGCTCCGGCGGGCGCCATGACAGCGCTCGGCATTCACGTGACCGATCTGTTCATTTCCTTTGCCGGGCGCCCGAAGTCGGTCCAGGCGAAGACCGCTAAGGTGCTGGAGACAGTAGTCGGTGTCGATCACGTTTCGGGGCAGATGGACTTCGTCAGCGGCGCGACCGCGGCGCTCACTTGCCTCTCCTCAACGCCGTTCCACGGCCGCATCGCGGTGTACGGCACGCGCGGCTGGATCGAGGTGCGCGAGAATGGCAACGTCGACAAGGGCCTGCCGACCGATGTCGTGACCGTGGACCCGGAAGGTAAGCGAACCACGCGGTCCTACCCTGCGACCAACACGGTGCTCGCCAACTTCGAGTCTTGGGCGCAGGCGGCCCTCGGACGTGGGACCTATCGCTTCACCCACGAGCAGCTGCTCGACAACATCGGCGTCCTGGAGGCGATCGTTTCCTCTGCCGCGGAGGGATCAAAGCGAGTCGCGCTTGCGTGAATCCGTTCCTGGTCGGCGCATATCATTCGGATCGGTTAGGCGACTTTCCGATGAGATCTTTCGAGTTCTGGTTCGACTTCGGCAGCACCGCTTCTTACCTCGCGTGGACACAGCTTCCCGCCCTGGAAGCCGCCACCGCGGCCAAAGTCGTGTTGAAGCCGATGCTGCTGGGCGGTGTGTTCCAGAGGCGTTGCAGCAGGCAGGGAACGCCGAGAGTACAGAGAGAAAAACCGGAAAATCAACCACCTTCTTTGTGCCTTAGTGTCTTGGAGATAAGAATGGTCCGGCCATTACTCCGGTTTGCTGCCGATCAGCCTGCGATACTGGGACATATGCCGGATCGCTTCTTTTGGTCTGCGAAGCTCTTCGTACAACAGCGCCAGGTTGTAATGGCAATCGGCGAGGCCTGGATCGCGCTTCAGCGCCGTCTCGTAAGCCTCGCTCGCCTCCTGCTTGCGACCCATGTCATCGAGGAGCACGCCAAGGTTGAAGAGCAACACTGGATCCGCGCCACACGCTTTCAGCGCTTCACGGTAGACCCGCTCGGCTTTCGCCGGTCGCCCCGCTTCGTGCAGAAGCCGGCCCAGATTGATGCGGGCATCGATGTGCGCCGGATCCGCGGCGATGGCTTGCTCATATGCCTGTAACGCAGCTTCGACGTCTTCCTGCTCCAGCTCGACCCCGTTTTCAAACCAGTCCTGCGCGCCTGCCGTCGCCACCTCCCGTGGGCGTTCGATAACGCTCAGGGAACCATTGTCGGGATCGCCATCAAACGCGAGCAGGTACTGCCCGGAGTCCGCTTGCCAGCGGCTGCCGCCCTCCTTGACCACCACGCGGTCGCCCACCGCGCTGATGCTCAATCCGGACAGGGGCATGGCATCGGGAAGATGGCGGCGGAGCGCTTTCACCGACTTGGTGATCCGACGGTGCGGTACCTTGGCGGTGGCCAACGCCTGGGCGGTGCGGAGCACGATCAGATCCTGGAAGGAAAACAGCCAGGCTTTGCGCGGTCCGCGCACTGGCGAAACGAACCCGGCTGCGATCAGCGCGTGAATCGTGCTGCGCGGCAGACGCAGCAGCTTCTCGACGTCGCGCACGCCGTACTGATGCATGACCCTGCCTGGTATGACGCTACTTCTTGACGCTCTTGCGCGCCTGCGGCTCGGCCTGCTGCGCGCGCCTGGCCGGCTTGCGTGCGGATGCCTGGGGTTCGGCTTGCGTTTGAGCCCGAGTCTCGACCTGCGGCTCTTTTGCCCTAGCGGGCTTCGGCGCTTTCTTCTCCAGGCTGGCGCGCAACGCTTCCATGAGGTCGATGACCTGCGCCCCGCCTTCGGGCGTCTCGGCCATGGTGATTTCCTGTCCTTCGACCTTCTTCTGCACCGCCGCCTCGATGCGCGCGTGCACCTCGTCGGTGTACGCGCTCGGGTCGAACTGATCGGAGGCCTGCTGTTCGATCAGCTGCTGCGCAAGCTTGAGTTCGGCGTCCTTCACTTCGGTCTTCGGAATCTCGATGTCCTTGATCGACCTCACCTCCCCGGCGTAGAGGAGTTGCTGCATGACCAGGCCGTCCTCGATAGGGCGGATCATCACGATGTACTGCTTGCCGCGCGCCGCCCAACGCCCGAGCGCGCAGCGGTTCGAGTCGCGCAGGGCCCTGGCAAACAGCGCGTACGGCTTGGCGCCGCCCTTGTCGGGGGCGATGTAGTAGGCCTTGTCGAAATACACGGGATCGATCGATTCGATCGGCACGAACTCGGTGATCTCGGCGCTGTGCGTTCCCACCTCCTCCAGCGCCTTCAGCTCCTCGGGCGTAAAGATCACGTACTGGTCCTTGGCGAATTCATAGCCTTTCACCATGTCCTCGCGCTCGACCGGCACTTCCTCCTTCAGGCAGATGTATTGCTGCTTGAGACGCGATCCGCAGGCCTTGTGCAGCAGATTGAATGAGATCGCGCGGCTCGCTTCGGTCGCGGAAAAAAGCTTCACCGGGATCGACACCAGCCCGAACGAAATCGTCAACGATGCAATCGATCGTGCAGCCATGTCTTGCCTCCGAGTCTGATCAAGCCTTGGCGCGATCCAGCGCGCGCTCGAGGCTCTGTTTGCGCTTGAGGGCGTCGTGCCAGCGGTCGCCCGTCTCCGTCAGGCGCTGCGCCGCGCTCATAATCCTGAAATCGAGCGGGTGCGCCTTTGCGAGTTCTTCCCAGGTGAGCGGCATCGACACCGGCGCGCCGGGTTCGCCTCTCGGCGAATAGGCCACGTTCAAGGTCTTGCCGCGGACGTTCATATTATAGTCCATGAAGATTTTCCCCGTGCGCTTGGGCACGCTCCACTCCAGGGTAATGTCCTTGGGATGCAGACGCATCAGGTGCCGGCCTACCAGCTCCGACACGTGGCGCGCGGCATCGAAATCGAGCGTGCGCCGGATCTGGACGAATACATGCAGGCCGGTCTTGCCCGAGGTCTTGACGATGGGCTCCAGCGACATGCTCTGCAACAGCTCGCGCAGCCAGAACGCCACTTCCTTGCCCTTCTCGAATGCGACCGTGTTCAGTTCGGGCTCCGCGCCGGCCGCTTCCTTTCCGGAGTAGATGTAGGGGTCGATATCGAACACAACGTAGTCGGGATAGTTGAGCACCGAGCCCTCCAGTGCGGCAGCCGAGGAGGCGTAGTCGGTGCTCTTGGATGCCGCGTCGGAGCCGAGCCTGGCGCGAGAATGCCAGACGTGGAATTCGAGCGTGCCGGACTGCGCGAGCCACAACAGTGTCGGCAGGTTGTTGCACAGCAGGACCTCGTGCCTCTCGTCCTTGTGCTCCGAGAAAACGGCGATGGTCTCGACAAAGTCCGGCCGCTCCTGCTCCCAGTGCTTCTGGAAGAAACGCTGTCCCTTTATTCCGTCGGGCATGCGGATCATGGTAAGCGGGCGGTCCGCCAGATGCGGCAGGATGAAGGGCGAGACCTGGGCGAAGTAGCGCAATAGGTCGCGCTTGGTGAGCGCCGGTTGCTGGAGCGCCGGATCCGCAGGCCAGTAGACGCGATCGAGGTGCGTGAGGCGAATCTGGTGCGGACCCACTGCGATCGTGAAGGCGGTCTTCCTGTTTTCCAGTTGCGCCACGACTTCGTCGGCCTCGCTGCCGGGGCGAGGGGTCGCGTTCGGCGCAGCGTGCGGTCCTCGCGGGGACTGGGCGCGACGCACCGACTTCGAATCGATATCATCGCGCAAGCGCAGGAACACCGGCGCGCGCAGGGAGCCGTCCTCGGTCCAGCTCTGGAAGCTCACTTCGGCGACGACTTCGGGCTCGACCCAGGTCGTCGGGGCATTCACCTCCGGCTTTTCGACGAAAGGACAGCTGCTCCTTTTCAGGGGCTCCAGGCGCGCCTTGACCTCCGGGAGGGTGCGCTCGTCGAATCCGGAGCCGACATGCGAGGCATAGCGCAGCTTGCCCTTGTCCCAATACCCGACCAGCAACGCGCCGAGCGGGGCGCGTGAACCTTTTCCCTTGGTGTAGCCGCCGACGACAAAGTCGGCGCTCTGTGTCGGCTTGATCTTCAACCACGACGCCGAGCGCCGGCCGGCTTCGTAGCGGCTGTCTTTGCGCTTGCCGATCACCCCCTCGAAGCCGTTGGCGAGCGCCGCGGCGTGCAAGGCGATCCCGTCTTCCGACACGTGCACCAGCTGCACCAGAGTGGAAGGCAGCAGGCATTGGGCGAGATAGCGCCGCCGTTCCCGGTAAGGCGCCTTGCGCAAATCGATGCCCGCGAAATACAGCAAATCGAAGCAATAGAAGATCGCGGGCGACGTGCGGTCTGCCGCCGCGATCTCCCGCTCGGTCTTGAGCTGAACGCGATTCTGAAGCGCCGCGAAGGACGGCTTGCCGCTGGCATCGAACGCCACGATCTCGCCATCGAGAATCATGCCGCGTGCGGCCTGCTTGCCGAGCTCGGCCGCGAGCGCAGGGAAGGCGCCGGCCAGTTCGAGTCCCCGCCGCGAACGCAGCTTCACACCGTGCTCGTCGATGAAGGCGAGCACCCGGTAGCCGTCGAGCTTCGGCTCCCACATCCATTCGGCATGGTTGAACGGCGCGTCGCTTGCCTCGGCGAGCATCGGCGCGAGCTTCGCGGGGATCGCTGCGATCTCGCCGGCCGGGACGAGCTGCGAGGCGGGAATCCGGTGCACAGGGACGATCTTGAGATCCTCGACCGCCACCCCGGACAGCACGGAGCGGTTCTGCGCGGTGATGTCGACCGCCGCCGCGAACCTGTCCTTGTGCTTGAGCAACAGCCAGTTCTTCCGTTCCTTGGTGCGCACCAACGCGAAGGAGCCTTTGACTTTCTCGCCCCGGAGCTGAAAGCTGAGCTTGCCTTTTTCCAGGCCTTCCAGGACCAGACGCTGCGCTTCCCTGGGATCATGAAACCAGGTCTCGCCGCCTTCGTCCGGCGAGTAGACGCCGCAATCCCATACGATCACTTCCCCCGCGCCGTACTGTCCCGGTGGAATGACGCCTTCGAACGAACCATAGTCGTAGGGATGATCCTCGACCTGCACCGCAAGGCGCTTTTCGTTGGGGTCCGATGAAGGCCCTTTCGGCACGGCCCATGATTTAAGTACGCCATCGCATTCCAGCCGGAAGTCATAATGAAGCCGGGTGGCGGAATGCTGCTGGATGACGAAAAGGAGCGGCCCGTGGCGCCGTTCAGCCAGCACTGGCGCTGGCTCGGGGGTAGCCGCGAATCTGCGTTTGGTGGAATATTCGCTCAGCTGATTTTTCGCCATGCTGAAGATCATTCTATGAGCAAAGAAAGAATTGCGGCTTGCAGACTTTGGGCAGGTGCGAGCGGCTATTCCTACAAAGAGTGGAAGGGAACCTTCTATCCTGAGGACATCAAGCCGGACGCGATGCTCAAGTGGTACGCCGAGCGTCTGCCCACCGTCGAGATCAACAACACTTTTTACCAGATGCCCAAGCCCAGCGTGCTGGAGAACTGGGCAAAGTCCACGCCGGAGGGCTTCCGCTTTGCAATCAAGGCTTCGCGGCGAATCACGCACATGGCGCGACTCAAAGCCGATGCGGCAGCCGATTCGGTCGCTTACCTCTACAAGAATCTCGCGACACTCGGTCACAAGCGCGGCCCGGTGTTGTTTCAGCTCCCTCCCTTCCTGAAGAAGGACCTGCCGCGCCTGAGCGAGTTTCTCCGGCTGCTGCCGGAGGGGCACGAAGCAGCGTTCGAGTTTCGCAACGATAGCTGGTTTGCCGACGACGTCTATGACGCGCTCAAGGGTGCCGGGGCGACCCTATGCTTTTCGGAACGCGAGGACAATAAGCCGCCGCCTCTGGTGCCAACGGCTCCATGGGGCTACGTCAGGCTGCGGCTCGAAACCTACTCCGATGGTGACCTGCAGCAGTGGGCCGACCGGCTTGCGGCCACAGCGTGGAGCGAGATTTACGTCTATTTCATGCACGAACCCACGGCACCGGCTTATGCGCATACGCTGATGCAATTCGGGACGGCATGAGAGCGTCGTTCGCCGCTAGGCGGCAGCGATCTCCTGGACGATCTCACCCCGCTCGATCGTGTAGGTCCGCTCTACGAACCCGACACGCTTCACGTCGGATTCGGCTACCAGGATGGATAACCCAGTCCGCTGCACCTCGCGGATCGTCGCTGCAAGCTTCCCGCCCATTCCGGGGGACAGCCCTTCGAAGGGCTCGTCGAGCAGCAGCAGCTTGGTGGCGCTCATCAGCGCGCGCGCCAGCGCGGCCATTTTCTGCTGCCCGCCGCTCAACTGCGCGGCCCTCCGGCTGGCGAGAGCCGCGAGGTCGGGCATGAGTCCGTAAACGTAATCGAGGCGACCCGATGCGTTCGCAGCGCCGCCTGACCACGCCGGCAGCAGGAGATTGTCGGCGACCGTGAGCCGACCGATGAGCCGCCGGTCCTCGGGCATGTAACCGATGCCCAAGTGCGCTCGCCGGAACCCCGGGATCTGCGCGAGGTCGACGCGGTCCACGCTGATCCGCCCCGCTAACAGCGGAAGGAGCCCCATCACGCTCCTGAGCGTGGTGGTCTTGCCTGCGCCGTTGCGGCCCACTAGCGCGACCAGCCCGCCGCGCGGGACGACGAGCGAGACGCCCCGCAGCACGTCAGCGCCCTGGATGGCCACCTTGACAGCGGCAAGGTTCAACATGTCGTCAGACATGGCCCAGCACTGCTCTGCGCACTTCGGGATCGGCGAGCACGCCAGCGGGCTCGCCCTCCGCGATAACCAATCCCTGGTCGAAAACCAAAACGCGTTGGCTGTAGCGGAGCACGACATCCATGTCGTGTTCGACGAAGATAGTCGTGATCCCGCTGCCGCCGAGCACACCGAGGAGCGTATCCATCACCTCGAATTTGTCCTCGGTGCTGACACCCGCTGTCGGTTCATCCATGAGGAGCAGGCGCGGCCGCAACGCCACCGCCAGCGCGATGTCGAGCAGCTTCCGGCTGCCTTCGGGCAGTTCGCCGACGCGGCGCTCGGCGTGTCGATCGAGGCCAAACTGCGCCAATACCTGCAGGCCCTCGTCGGCCCATCCCGCGCGCTTGAGCGGCTTCCAAACGCCGATGTGGCCGGCGCGAGCAGCGAGGGACAGCAACACCGTCTCCAGCACTGTCATGCCCAGGTAGAGCTGCGGGATCTGGAACGAGCGAGCCACACCCAGCCGGGTGATGGCGCGGGGCGGCAGCGCTGTGGTATCTCGGCCGGCGAGCAGGATACGGCCGCGTTCTGGCTTCAAGTAGCCGGTCGCGAGGTTCAGGAACGTCGTCTTGCCGGAGCCGTTGGACCCGATGATGCCGACGACCTCGCCCTGCTCCACGCGCATGTTCAAATCTTCGGCGGCGCGGACGCTGCCGAAGAATCGGGTGAGGCCGACGGTCTCCAGCAGGGCGCTCATCGGCCGCCCCGCCGCAGCGCCAGCGCGGTCAGGCTCCAAACTCCGCCTGGCAGAAAAAAGATGATCAGCAGCAGGATGATTCCCAGCGTCATCTCCCAGGTGTAGGGAGACACCTCGAACGCATAGTTGCGCACGAACTCGAACAGCACCGAGCCGACGACCGGGGCCAGTACGCTCCCGGTACCGCCGAGGACCGCCACGAAAACGAACTCGCCCGACTGGGACCAGAACGCCAGGTCGGGCGTGATGTGTCCCACGGACACGGCGATCAAACCGCCCGCCACTGCGGCCAGGCCGCCGGCGACGACGTAAGACACGTAGACGGCGCGCCACACCGAAACGCCCATGTATTCGACGCGCACCTCGTTGTCCTTGATCGCGCGCAGGGTGTAGCCGGTCGGGGACATGAAGAACCGATAGGTGAAGTAGACCAGCAACGCTACGAGCACAACCGTCAGCTCATACATGGCCAGCCGCAGCGACGAGCCGTCGAGCCGGAAGCTGGCAAGTGTCGGTTCAGCAATGCCGAGACCGTCGGTGCCGCCGGTGATGGCGTACAACTTCAGCAGCATGCCGTACAGGACCATCGAGAAGGCAAGATTGAGCAGCGCGAAGTACACCGCGCGGTAGCGGGCGACGAGCAGCCCGAGGAGCGCGCTGGTCGTAACTCCCGCCGCGAGCGCCAGAGCGAGCAACACGAGGACTTCGCGCACGCCCAGGTATTTGACGGCCATCCCGGCCGCGTAGGCGCCGACGGCATAGTAAAGAGCATGGCCGAAAGTCAGCAGCTTGCCGCGCAACAAGAGCACTATGCCCAGGACGGCGAGCGCCTTGGCGCCCGCCACCGTGAGCAAGAACAGGATCCATCCGGACAGCAGCAGCGGTGCACCAACGAGCAGGACGAGCGCGCCAAGGAGGACCAGGATCGCAGTGCGGGCGTGGACGGACATGCGTCAGATCCTGCGCACCTCGATCTCCCCGAACAGGCCCTGGGGCCGAAACAGCAGCACCAGCGCCATGATCAGGTAGATCGCGAACAGGTCCAGCTCCGGAAAGAAGTACACTGCGGCCGAGCGCGCCAGCCCCACGATGACGGACCCGAGGGCAGCTCCCCCGATGCTCCCCAATCCCCCGATGGCGATGACGGCGAATGAGGTGACGAGCACCTCCGCGCCCACACCGGGTGCCAGGGAAAACATCGGCGCCGTGAGCGCGCCGCCCAACGCGGCCAGCACCGCGCCCGCGGTGAACGCCCATGTATAGACGCGAGGCACGTTGATGCCGAGCGTCAAGCTGACCTCGCGGTCCGCGATTACCGCAGCGAGCACTTTGCCCAGCCGGGTGCGCGTGACGACAAGCCAGAGAAGGCCGCCCACGGCCAGCGCAATCGCGGTGAGCAGAAACGGATACCAGGCGTAGTTGATGCCACCCAGGCGGACCCGCCCCAGGTAGCTATAAGGCATATCGGCAAAGATCGGATTGACGCCCCAGGTGAGCTTGACGACATCCTCGAGGATCAGCGAGATCGAGAAAGTCAGCAGCAGCTGCACTTCCTCGTCGCGCGAGTAAACGCGTCGCAGGAAGACACGCTCGATCACCGGCCCGACAACAAGCCCGACGACCACCGCTGCGACGAAAAGAAGTCCGTAGGCGAGCGCGGGCATGGACCCGGTCGCTGCGTAGCGGAGCACGAGGGTTGCGCCCAGGTACGCCCCCAACGCATAGAGGTTTCCATGCGCGCGATTGAGGACGCACAAACCGCCGTACGTGCACGTTAGCCCAGCGGGACCCAGGATCAGCCACGGG
>JACXTT010001681.1_pt1 | contig 36425 bp, 33 predicted proteins | sample 9270951 | NCBI WGS metagenome assembly JACXTT01 (sample SAMN15532306, study PRJNA645909) | rock metagenome | isolation source: weathered quartz diorite | place: Puerto Rico | collected 2017-06-21 | reverse complement strand
GGGTTGCTGCCCACCGTTAACTAATTTAAACAGATCATCTACACGCCGGCCAACGGCCCGCCATCCGGCCTCCTCGTCGCCAATGACGGCGTGCACAACTACAACAGCCAGGGCCCGGTTCATTGCGGCATCCATTCCCCCGGGAAGCCCCGCCCACACCAGCGCAACCACCCCCCCCAACCACTGGCGCCGCCCCAAACCCGAGTCGCCCCCGCGGGGCGCGGGGCGGGGGGGGTTTCTAGTTTACGAGTAGGGAATGGAATGCACGATGAATTCTATCGGGTGAGTTGCACGGGGAACGTATTGCCCTTTCCCGGTTCGCTGGTGACATTTACCGTTCCTTTGTGCGATTCGGCGATCCACTTCACGATGGATAGGCCCAGTCCGAAGCCGCCGTTTTGCCGGGAGCGGGCCTGGTCCCCGCGGTAGAACCGTCCGAAAATGTACGGCGCTGCCTCGGGCGGAATACCGATGCCGGTGTCGGAAACCAGGATGCGCAGCTCGCTGCCGGCGGCTTCCAGGCTGACCAGGATTTTCCCGCCGGCCGGGGTATAGCGGATGGCGTTGTCCAGGAGGTTCAGGACCAGGCGGCGCAGCAGCTCCTGATCGCCCCGGAAAGCCACGTCACCTGGACAACGGCATTCGAGATCGATCTGCCTGGCGCCGGCGGCGGCTTCGAGGGAGCGGCAGCATTCGGCCAACAGATCGTTCAGATAAAACTCTTCGACGCGCAGGTTCGCGTGCCCGGCGTCGGCGCGCGCGAGATTCAGCAGGTCTTCGACCAGACGCGACAACCGCCGGCCTTCGTCCTGGATGATGGCCAGTGATTCCCGGTACTCGCCGGGTCCGCGGTCTCGAGCCAGGGCGACGTCGGCTTCGCCGCGGATCACCGACAGCGGCGTGCGCAGCTCATGCGAGGCGTCGGCGACAAATCGACGCATGGTTTCAAACGACTGGTCGAGACGCGATAGAAGTTCGTTGAAGGAGTCTGCTAAAACCTGAAGCTCCTCGTGGGCCGCGCCGATGTCCAGCCGGGTGTTCAGATTTTTGTCAGTGATGTGACGGGCCTGATCGGCCATCGAGCGGACTGGCGCCAGGCTGCGGGTGGCAAGCAGAAAACCGCCGATGCCGGCGATCAGCACGACCAATGGCAGGGCCAGGAAGAGCACGTTCCGCACTACGGCGAGGTCAGACTTGATCGAGTGCAGAGATTCCACGGCGAGGAGCACATAATGCTTGCCGTCGACAACCAGCGCCCGGGCGACCGCCCTGGCCCCGTGCTTGCCATACTGCGGAAGGGTGGTGCGGAGTTCCGATCGATTCGTGCCGCTGGCGCGCGCCGCAATAGACGGCAACTCAGCACTCTTCAAAGGCGCATTGGACGACAGCAGTTTGTTACCCTCAAACACCGCAACGAGCACGTGCTGGATGGAAATTTCCGACGTGACTTCACGAGCAGCCGCTGTGGCATCACCATGGAGTTCGGCCATCTCGTCGCGGAAGAGACCTGCCGCCGTACCGACGGCTGCCGAAAGGCTCTCGTCCAGACGCTTGTGGAGCGCTCTGTCCAGCACCTCGTAAAAAAAGATGCTGAAGGCCGCGAACAGCACGGTAAACAACAACAGATACCAGGCGGTAATCTGCAGCCGGAAGCTCCTAATCATCGGCCGTCACCGGTTCCGCCGTCAGAATGTATCCCGCGCCGCGGCGTGTGTAGATGAGCGCGGGCGCGAAGCCGGCATCGATCTTCGTGCGCAGCCTCCGGATGTAAACATCGATGATGTTGGAGAACGGATCGAAGTTCTCGTCCCAGACGTGTTGCGCGATCTGTTCCCGGTTCACCACGCAGTTCTGGTTGCGCATCAGGAATTCGAGCAAGGCGTATTCTTTGGCGGTCAGTGTGACCGTCTTGCCGGCGCGAGCGACCGCGTGGCTGGCCGTATCGAGGGCCAGATCGGCGACGCGGATAACCTCGGGGCGGATATCCGCGGAGCGCCGCGCGAGCGCCCGCAGCCGCGCCAGAAGCTCCTTGAAGTCGAAGGGCTTGGTGAGATAGTCGTCGGCTCCGCAGTCGAGACCCGCCACGCGATCCTCCACGGCATCGCGCGCGGTGAGCATGAGGATGGGAGTGCGCAGCCCCGCGCCCCGCAGCTCGCGGCAGACGGCATAACCGTCCTTGAGGGGCAGCATCACATCGAGAATGATGAGATCGTACTGGTTCACTCCCGCGTGGTAGAGAGCTTCCTGGCCGTCGGGCGCAATATCCACCGCGTAGGCCTTCTCCCTGAGGCCCTTGGCGATGAAGCCCGCTACCCGGGGCTCGTCCTCCACCAGCAAAACACGCACCCTTCTATTTTGACCAATTGCAAATGAACACACGATGAACGATCGGCGGAATTCGGGTGATGCCGTACACCGTTTTTCTTCTCGTTTTCGAGCCGCGCATGCTAAAATTCTCGCGTGCTCGATTCTGTGCCCAAGCAGGAGTACACGCGCCAGGATGTGCGCCGCATGCTGGGGGTTTCCGAGCAGCTGCTGCGGAGCTGGGAGCGTCATGGCCTCATCCGCGGCGTGCCCGCTTTTTCGTTTTCCGATTTGATCGCCCTCAAGGCCCTGCAAAAGCTGCGCGAAAACCACGTGCCGCCGCGCAAGATCGGCCGCGCGCTGACCGCGCTGAAGAAGAAGCTATCGCACGTCGAGCAGCCGCTGTCGGAGCTCAAGATCTTTTCCGACGGGCATACGATCTCGGTCCAGATCGCGGGCCAGAAGATGGAAGCCCTCACCGGCCAGTTGCTGTTCAACTTCGATACCTCCGAGCTGGGAAGCGTCGCGTCGTTCGCGCCCAAGTCCACTTATCATCGTCCGACGGCCGAGCGGCAGGCCGAAATGTATTTCCAGCAGGGCCTGGCGCTCGAGGAGACGGGCGCACCGGTCGAGAAAGCCGTCGAAGCCTACTGCAAGGCGGTGGAACTCAACCCCGGAGCGGCGGGCGCGCTGGTCAACCTGGGGACCATTTATTATCGCCAGCGGAAGTACCCGGAAGCCGAGCGGCACTATCGGACCGCCATCGAAGTGGATGCCAACTATCCCTTGGCCCATTACAACCTGGGCAATCTGTACGACGAACAGGGCGATCTTACGGGCGCGGAGGAACACTACACCAAGGCGCTGGCCCTCAACCCGAATTATGCCGACGCGCATTTCAACCTGGCTTTGCTCTGCGAGCGCCGCGGCGACTTCCTTAAAGCCGTCCGGCATTGGAAGGGCTACCTGAAGCTGGATTCGACCGGCACCTGGGCCAATATCGCGCGCCGCCAGTTGGAAAAGCTGCGCGAGGCCACCGTCATCCGGCCGCGCACCGGCGCATAACGCGCTGAACTCATCCTCAATGATATAGCCCGTTTGTTGCGCGCTCGTCCATTCTTTGCTGTTAAATCGCGCGAGCGTAAACTGGTAGCTGGATTGCCTCTCGCCGATGCGCGTTTTCGCTACCAGCCTGCTGCTTTTAACCGTTACGATCGGATGCCGATCGCGCGGCGAGCGCGTGCCCGCGATCGGTGAAGCCTACGCCGGGCCCTCCACACTGGTGCTGCGCCAAGAGATCAATCCGCGCTCCGCGGAGGCCGCCAAGGTGCCGCACGGGGAGCGCCTGGAGATCATCCAGCAGCGCCGGCGCTTCGTCAAAGTGCGCACCAGCAAGGGGCTGGAGGGCTGGACCGACGAAAGACTCCTGCTCAGTCCGGATGAAGTCGCGCGCCTCAAGCGCTTCAACCAGCAAAGCCGGCTGATGCCTTCGCAGGGCGCCGCCACAACTTACGATGCGCTGAACATCCACACCGAGCCATCGCGATATGCGCCCAGCTTCGTGCAGGTGAAGCAGGGCGAAAAGTTCGACGTCCTGTCCCACGAAGCAGCGCCGCGCAAGGCCCCCCCGCGCAAGGCGTTGGTCGCGCCGGCGCCGAAACCGGTAACAGTCAAGAAATCCGCGAAGGCGCCCAAGATTCCGCCACCGCCTGCGCCCGCGCCTCCGCCACCACCCGAAGACTGGATCGCGCTCTCCAAGACCACGCTGCCGCAGGAGGACGAAAAGGACCCCGAACCGGAGCCCATGGACGACTGGTCCCTCGTGCGCACCGCCGGCGGCCAGAGCGGTTGGGTGCTCACGCGCCGCGTCTTCATGGCGATTCCCGACGAGGTGGCGCAGTACGCCGAGGGCCGCCGCATCACCTCATACTTCCCGGTGGGCGAAATCCGCGACGGCGATCAGGTGAAAAAAATCTGGCTCTGGACCACCATCGAGCAATCGCTCCAGCCCTACGACTTCGACAGCTACCGCGTTTTCGTGTGGAGCCTGCGCCACCACCGCTATGAGACCGCATACATCCAGCGGCGTGTGAAAGGGTATTTCCCGACGCTGGCCGACCCCTCAGGGTTCTCGGTCTGCGTTGAAAAGTCCGATGGCAGCCGCGTGCGGCGCGTTTATTCGCTCACCGGGACGGCGGTCCGTCCAGCCGGTGAAAAGCCCTGCGAAGCATCCTCTTCCGAGAAATCCACCGGGGCGGCGCCAACCCTCCTAGCGCAGGCGCGCAGCGATGCGCCCGAGCCCCAAGCGCCTTCGCTCTACACGCGCGCGAAAAACCGCATCAAGCGGTGGTTCAAGCGATAGTGGGGACAAGCGCTCCTGTGCCACTATAAAAGATCGCTATGCAACCCTTCCGAGGCGTGGATTACCTGCTCATCGACTCGCTGTTCCACGAGCAGGCGTTGCTGGTGCGGCAGCCGGCCCGGCAGTTCGTTGACGACCGGCTGATGCCCGTGTTCCGCGATTGCTTTCGCGACGCGCGGTTTCCCTCCGAAGTGATTCCGGAGCTGGGCCGGCTGGGCTTTCTGGGCGCGAACCTGGAGGGCTACGGTTGCGCGGGCATGTCGAACGTCGAGTACGGGCTCATCATGCAGGAGCTGGAGCGCGGCGATTCGGGGTTGCGCAGTTTCGTATCGGTGCAGGGCGCGCTCGTCATGTATCCGATCCTGACCTATGGATCGGAGGAGCAGAAGCAGAAGTGGCTGCCGCGGCTGCAATCGGGGGAAGCTATCGGGTGCTTCGGGCTGACTGAGCCGGGGTTCGGCTCGAATCCCGCGGGCATGAAGACCACGGCGAAGCGCCAGGGTGATTGCTGGGTGCTCAACGGAGAGAAAACCTGGATCACCAACGGCACGCCGGCCGCGGTGGCGATCGTGTGGGCCCGAACCGACGACGGCATCCGCGGGTTTCTGGTCGAGAAGGGAACCCCGGGATACACGACGTCGGACATTCACGGCAAATGGTCGATGCGGGCGTCGGTCACTTCGAGCCTCTCGTTTTCCGACTGCAGCGTTCCGACGTCTAATATGTTGCCGGGAGCGAAAGGGCTGAAGGGGCCGCTCGCGTGCCTGTCGCAGGCGCGCTACGGGATCGGCTGGGGCGTGATCGGCGCGGCCATGGACTGTTACGAAACCGCTCGGCAATATTCCATCGTGCGCAAGCAGTTCGATGACCGGCCGATCGCCTCGCACCAGCTGGTGCAGGAAAAACTCGCCTGGATGATCACCGAAATCACCAAGGCGCAACTGCTGGCGCTGCACGCCGGCCGCTTGAAGGACCAGGGCAAGATCGAGCCGGCGCACATTTCCATGCTGAAGCGCAATAACGCCACGATCGCGCTCGAATGCGCGCGGCTGAGCCGCGACTTGCTGGGCGCTAACGGGATCACCGACGAGTATCCCATCATGCGGCATCTCTGCAATCTCGAAACCGTCAAAACGTATGAAGGAACCGACCACATCCATGCCCTCGTTATCGGCGAGCGAGTCACCGGAATCGCCGCATACCGGTAGCGCCGCGGTCCTGGCTCTCGAAATGCCGAAAGGCCGGGAGACCTCGCTGGCGCTGTATGCGGTCACGATTTTCGGGAGCGCGTTTCTGCTGTTCCAGATCGAACCGGTGATCGCCAAGATGGTGCTGCCGTGGTTCGGCGGGTCGGCGGCGGTGTGGACCACGTGCCTGCTGTTCTTCCAGACCGTGCTGCTTGCCGGATATCTTTACGCGCACCTGGTGGTGAAGCGGCTCGCTCCGGGCGCACAGGCCGGGTTGCACATCACGCTGCTGGCCCTGAGTCTTTTGTTGCTGCCGGTGATTCCGAATCCGGCGTGGAAGCCGATGGGGACCGAGGATCCGTCGTGGCGCATCCTGGGACTGCTGGGCGTGACGCTGGGCCTGCCCTATCTTCTGCTTTCCGCCACTAGTCCCATGTTGCAGGCATGGTATGCGCGTTCGCACGAACAGGCCGCGCCGTACCGGTTGTTCGCGCTGTCGAATGCCGGGTCGATGCTGGCCCTTCTGACTTATCCCTTGCTGGTGGAGCCCAGGCTCTCCACGCGGCACCAGGCGTGGGGATGGTCGGCCGGCTATTTGGTGTTCGTCGTGCTGTGCGGTGTGGTGGCCTGGGGCGCGCGTCGGGGGCGGACGCTTGCGGAAGATCCGGCCGGTGACGATGAACGGCCCGGCTGGACGTTGCAAATGATGTGGCTGGCGCTGGCGGCATGCGCTTCCACGCTGCTGCTGGCGGTGACCAACCATCTCACGCAGAACATCGCGTCCATCCCGTTTCTCTGGATTCTGCCGCTGGCCCTTTATCTGCTGACCTTCATCCTGTGTTTCGAAGGGCGCGGATGGTATGACCGAGACACGTTCCTGAAACTGGCCGTGGTCGGGCTCGGCGGAATGGCGTACGCGCTCGGCGGAGATTTCTTGAACCTCAAGCTTCCGGCCCTCATCCCGATTTTCGCGGGCGGGCTATTTGTGTGCTGCATGGTGTGCCACGGCGAGCTGGCCCGCCTTAAGCCGGCGCACGGCCATCTCACCTCGTTCTATCTGATGATCTCTTTGGGCGGCGCGCTGGGCGGAGTGCTGGTGGGTCTGGTGGCGCCGCATTTCTTCACCGGATATTTCGAGCTCCAGATTGGGCTCGTCTGGTGCGCGGTGATGATCGTGCTGGTGCTGCGGCCGGGAAGTGCCGGTACCGAACGCCGCTGGCTCCCCTGGGCGGTCTGGGCCGGTTCCATCGCAGCGACGCTGGCGCTGGCCGGTTATCTGGGATACGAGATTCGTGAGTTTCGCAGCGGATCGCGTCTGCTCGTAAGGAATTTTTATGGCGCGCTGCGCGTGAACGACGAAGGCGACGACGTCTCCGAAGCCGCCATCCGCAGGCTGACCCACGGCACCATCAATCACGGCGAGGAATTTCTGGATCCCGGCCGCCACATGCAGCCCACCACTTATTACGGCTACAAAACCGGCATCGGCCTGGCCATCATGGAAGCCCAGCGGCGCCTGGGGCTGCGCGTGGGAGTGATCGGTCTCGGCACCGGAACGATTGCCGCCTATGGCCGGCCCGGCGATGTCTACCGCTTCTATGAAATCAACCCGCTGGTCATTGAGATAGCACGCACCCAGTTTCGCTTTTTGCCCGATTCAAAAGCCAAGGTCGAGGTGGTCCTGGGCGATGCCCGGCTATCGCTCGAGCGCGAAGCGCCGCAGTACTACGACATCCTGGCGGTCGACGCCTTTTCGAGCGACTCCATTCCGATCCATCTACTCACGCGCGAATCGTTTGCGCTGTACTTCCGCCACCTCCAGCCGGGCGGTGTGCTCGCGGTCCACGTTTCCAATAAACACCTGGCCCTGGGACCGGTGGTTGATATGGCGGCGCACGCTCTTGGCAAGCACGACGTGCTTATCGACACCGACGATGACGAAGATAACGCCGTATTCGGCGCCACCTGGGTGCTGGTCTCGGCGCGCCAGAGTCTCTTCGACTTTCCGTTCATCTTCAAAGCCGGCACCCCGGTCGAGCGCAACGCCGGGCTGCGCATGTGGACCGACGATTACAGCAACCTGTTTCAGATCTTGAAGTGAAACGGCGGCCTCCGCAGGCTATGTGTCACATTAGAGTTAGATGTGGCACAATAGGAGGTGAGCCCCGGATGAAAAGTCTGACCATCCGCGAAATGCGCAGCGCACTGAGCCATCTCGACCGTGTCCTGGCCGAAGAAGGCGAACTGCTTGTCACAAAGCGCGGCCGGGCCCTGGCCCGCATCGTTCCGCTGCGTGCCGCACGAAAGTTACCATCCCACGCCGACTTGCGTGCACGCATGCCCCGCTTATCGCCTAGCGCGCCGCTCGTGCGAAAGGATCGGGACAGCCGTTGACGCCGCCGCCGTACTTGGACACCAGCGCGCTGGCCAAGTGGTACTTGAACGAAGCGCGTTCCGAGGAATTCGAGCGCTACCTTCAGGCCCAGCAGTCCGCAGCAATCAGCCGGCTGACAATTCTCGAGTTCCGGTGCCTCCTGGCACGGCGCCGGCGTACACGCGAGATCGACGCGCGCACGGAGAACCGCGTCTTTGCCGCGTTCGAGCAGGACCTGCGCGCCGGGTTCCTTTCGGTGCAGCCGCTCGATGATGGGCTGGTTCCCGCCGCCATCGAAATTCTGGTTCGCCTCAAGTCCCATGCGCTGCGGACTCTTGATGCTTTGCATCTGGCTGCTGCCCGCAGCTTGGGCTCCCCGGCCATCGCCACGGCGGATCGCGTGTTCGCCAATGCCGCCGAGGCACTCGGTTTCGCGACGGTGCGGTTCGACTGAAGCCGCCTTACAGCGCCAGCTCTTCCATTCCCGTCAGCCGCTCGGATTCCGCGTTGAACTCGCAACCCAGGATGGCGATCGCCGCGATCAGGTACATCCAGACCAGTAGCGCGATACTGGCGCCGATGCTGCCGTACATCACGTTGTAGCGTCCAATGTGGCGCACATAAGTGGCAAAACCCTTGGTGGCCAGGAACCACAGCACTGTCGCCAGCACCGCGCCGCGCCACACTCTGCTCCATTTCTGTCGCCGGTAAGGACCGTAGTAGTAGAGGATGGAGGTCAACGCCACCGTGGCGCCAAAAGCCACCAGGTTGCGGGCGGTCAAGCCCAGTATCCGCCAAAGGCCGGCCAGCGGATTGAGCATGGGATCGAGCCGCGAAATCCCGAGCAAGGCGGTCTCGGCCTGCGATCCGAACAGCAACAGGGCCGACGCGCCCACCAACGGGATCGCCGCCAGAAACACCAGGCCAATAGCCACGCCAGTCTGATGAAAATACGACCGGTCCCGCGGAACACGATACGCCGCGTGAAATCCTTCGATGAGGCTCTTAATGACACCGGACGCCGCCCACAGCGCGAGCAACAGCGCGACCACTAGCAGTGCGATCGATTTCTGGCCGCGCACGCGGAACTGGTCCAGCACAACGCTCTCGGTGCCGGGCGGCAGCACTTTCGTCAGGACCGCGGTCAGCGCGCGGGTGACGAACTGGGCGCCCGTCATCACGAAAATCGTGGCGGCCGATGTCAGAACGGGAAAAAACGAGAGCAGCGCGGAATAAGCGGCGCCTTTGGCGATCATGAAACAGCCGTCATCAATGGCAGCGAGAACCGTGCGGTGCAGCAGATAGGGCAAGGCTCGCCACGTGGGGCGCACATGGGTAGTATAGCGGGCGAAAGAGCGCCGCGATTGCCGGGGCATCCGCGCTAAAATAGAATTGTTCAGTTCACCTTCCCCGCCGACCGCCCGTCTGGGGTGGAGCATAACTATGGCCGATAAGCCCTTCGTACATCTGCATTGCCACACCGATTACTCGCTGCTCGATGGCGCCTGCGAAATTTCCCAGCTTATGGATACCGCGGCCGCGCAGAAAATGCCCGCGGTCGCAATGACGGATCACGGAAATCTGTTCGGAGCGGTGCAGTTCTACAACACCGCCAAAGCCAAGGGCATCCATCCGATCATCGGCTGCGAAGTGTACGTTTCGCAGGAGGGACGTCTCACGCGCTCGGAAAACGACCGCTACAACCATCTCGTGCTGCTATGCGAAAACCAGGAGGGCTACCGCAACCTCATCGACCTGGTCTCCACCGCCTTTCTCGAAGGCTTCTATTACAAGCCGCGCATCGATAAAGAGCTGCTGTCCGCCCATTCCAAGGGCCTGATCGCCATGTCGGCCTGCCTGCGCGGCGACATCAACGAGACCCTTCTCGCCGACCGCTACGACGAAGCCCGCCGCCTCGCTTACACCTATCAGGACATCTTCGGACGCGGCAATTTCTTTCTGGAAATTCAGGATCACGGGCTCGAGCAGGATAAACGCGTCGCGCCGCAGATCAACCGGCTGTCGTCGGAGACCGGCATTCCGCTGGTCGCGACCAATGACGCGCACTATCTGTGCCGCGACGATGCGCGCGCCCACGAAATCCTCATGTGTATCCAGACGGGCAAGACCATGTCCGATCCCGCGCGCATGCACTGGGACCATCCGGATTTTTATCTGAAGTCGCGCGCCGAGATGATGCAGCTCTTTGGCGAACTGGAGGATTCGCTCGACCGCACCTGGGAGATTGCCCAGCGCTGCCAGGTCCATCTCGAAAAAATCAAGGAGCCCTTCCCGCGCTTCGACGTGCCCGCCGCGCACTCGACCGACACTTACTTCGAATTCGTCGCGCGCCAGGGATTCGAGAAGCGCCGGCCGCGCCTTGAAACGCTGCGCGCGCAGGGCAAACTAAAACACGATCTGGCCGAGTACACCGACCGGCTCGACCGCGAGATCCGCATGATCCAGCAGATGAAGTTCTCGGGCTATTTCCTGATCGTCTGGGATTTCATCCGCTTCGCCAAATCGCGCTCCATTCCCGTGGGCCCGGGCCGCGGCTCGGCCGCGGGCAGCCTGGTCAGCTATGGCATGCAGATCACCGACATCGATCCCCTCGAGTACGGCCTGCTGTTCGAGCGCTTCCTCAACCCCGAACGCATCAGCATGCCGGATATCGATATCGATTTCTGCATGAACCGCCGCGGCGAGGTCATTCAATACGTCACCGAAAAGTACGGCCGCGAGCAGGTGGCCCAGATCATCACCTTCAACACCCTCCAGGCGCGCGCGGCCATTAAGGATGTGGGGCGCGTGCTGGATATGAGCTTCGCCGACGTGGACCGCATCACCAAGCTCGTCCCCAACGTGCTGAACATCTCGCTCGACGATGCCATCAAGGCCGAGCCGGGCTTCGACGAGCTGTCGCGCAAAGACCAGCGCGTGGCCGATATCCTGCAAGTCGCGCGGCGGCTCGAAGGCCTGGCGCGCAACTGCTCCGTGCATGCCGCGGGAGTCGTGATCTCGCCTCAGCCCCTGAAAGATCTCGTCCCGCTCTACAAGACAAACAAAGACGAAATTGTCACGCAGTACGACATGAACGGCCTCGAAAAACTATCGCTGCTCAAGATGGATTTTCTGGGACTCACCACCCTGACCCTGATCGACGACGCCATCAAGCTCATCGAGAAACGGCATGGCGTGAAACTCGTGCTTGAAGATCTGCCGCTCGACGATCCCAAGGCTTATGAAATCTTTTCGCAAGGCTTCACCAGCGGCGTGTTCCAATTCGAATCGCCGGGTATGCGAGACGTGCTCATGCGCTATCAGCCCACGCGCATCGAAGACCTCACCGCACTCAATGCCCTCTACCGGCCTGGGCCCATGAAGGGCGGCATGCTGGATGATTTCATCGAGCGCAAGCACGGGCGCAAGGCCGTCGCCTACGATCTGCCGGAGTTGCGCTCCATCCTCGAAGAAACTTACGGCGTGATTCTGTATCAGGAGCAGGTCATGCAGATCGCCAGCCGCCTGGCCGGCTACTCGCTCGGCGAGGCCGACCTGCTGCGCCGCGCCATGGGCAAGAAAAAGGCCGAAGAAATGGCCGCGCAGCGCGAGCGGTTCATGAAGGGCGGCCTCGCGGGCGGCTTCCCACAGCGCAAGATCGAGAAGATTTTCGATCTCATGGAGCAGTTCGCGGGATACGGTTTCAACAAGTCGCACTCGGCCGCGTACGCCTTTCTCGCCTTCGTCACCGCCTACATGAAAGCTCATTACCCGGTGGATTTCATGGCGGCGCTGCTCACGTCCGAAACCGGCAATCCCGCCAAGATCGCGAAGTACATCAACGAGTGCCGCGACATGGGCATCACGGTGCTCGCGCCCGACGTCAATTCGAGCGACTGGAATTTCACGCCCGTGGGTGACGCCATCCGCTTCGGCCTGGGCGCAGTGAAGAACCTGGGGCAGGCGGCTGTCGAAGCCATCCGCCAGGCGCGCGAGCCGCTCGAGCGCTTCCGGTCGATCTATGAGTTCTGCGAAACGGTCGATCTAACTTCCATCAACCGGCGCATGATCGAGAGCCTGATTCGCGCCGGCGCCATGGATGCATTCGAAGGCCATCGCGCGCAGTTTATGGCGGCGGTCGAAGGCGCCATGGAGGCCGGCCAGCGCGTGCAGCGCGCGCGGGAGACCGGACAGGAAGGGTTGTTCGGTGATGTCTTCGCCGGGCCGGACGCGCACGAAGAGAAACCGCTGCCGCAGGTGCCGGAGTGGACGCTGCGCGAAAAGCTCACGGGCGAAAAGGAAATACTGGGCTTCTACGTGACCGGGCACCCGCTCGATCATTACGAAGACAAGGTTCGCGAGCTGGCCAGCCACAATAGCGGCAACCTGGAGGGCCTGGCCAAAGGCGTCGAGGTCGCGCTGTGCGGAGTCATCACCAGCGTGCAGCGCAAGCGCAACCGCGAGGGAAAGCCCTGGGCGTCCATGCTGCTCGAAGACCGCACCGGCGCGGTGGAAGCGTTGCTGTTCACAACCAACTACGAGCGCCTGGCCGCGTCGCTGGCCGAAGACCAGGCCGTGCTGGTGCGCGCTCTGGTGCTGCCGGAAGAGAATGCGCCGCCCAAGGTTTCGGTTCAGGATATTGTCCCGCTCGAAGTCGCGCGCATTCCGCTGCCTTCGCTGATTTCGATCCGCGTATGGATCGGACGCAATGGCGGCGACCGCGCCGCGTCGCTCAGCGATTTGTTCCAGCGCAAGCCGGGCGACACGCAAGTCCGCCTGCGCCTGGAATCCCCGCGCGATTTCACGGTGATTCTTGACGTGCCCGCGAAAGTCCGGCCCGATCGCGAATTCCGCGCCGAGATCGAAAAGCTCTGCGGCTCGGAAGCCATCGAGGTGCTGGCGAATTGAAATGAAAGAACGGCCGGGCCGCACGCCGCTGGCGGTTTTCGCCTTCCTTCTAATGTGCCCGCTAGCCCGCGCGTGTGACTGTGCCCTCGACCCAACACCATGTATGGCGTTCACACACACCGGGGTTATCTTCGCAGGCCGTGTGAGCCGCATTTCCAACATTGAAGTGAGTCTGAAATCCGGCGATCCGAAAATTCGTTACCTGCAGCGCTCGGTAACATTTGACGTGCTCAAGGCCTACCGGGGCCTCCAAGCCAAGACGGTTGATGTCTCGACCGGCGAGGGGGGTGGCGACTGCGGTTACCTTTTCGAACGGGGGCGCGAATACCTTGTCTATGCCAACCCGAATCCTGATACTGTGTCTCTCTCCACTGGCATTTGCCAGCGGACCCGGCTTCTTTCCGAAGCGCGTGACGATATCTACTATCTGAGCAGAAAAGATGATCCAACTCTCGGTGCCGGAATCGAAGGAATGGTTGAAGAACTCTCACGGGACGCAAAAGGATATGCCACACAGGTGCGCGGTTTCATGCCGGGAATTCCCATTGTGATTGACGGCCCATCACGGCAATGGAAGGTAGATACGCAGCCGGATGGCTGGTTCCGCCTGTGGGGACTGCAGCCTGGCGAGTATCATGTAAAGCCGGTGCTGCCGAAAGGATTCGTTAACATCACGTCGCCCGAAACCGTCACTCTGGCTCCATCCTCCTGCGCCTACGTGCGCGTCCTGGCCACGCCGCCACGCGAGCCGGCGCGTTAGACGTATGTCGAGCGAGCGCGCCATTCGAATTGCCGCGATGCTGGCCCTGGCGGCCGGCGACGTATTACCAGCCGCTGAATCCATTCCTATGATCATCGACACCGATTGCGGCCGTGATGACCTCATGGCCATCGCATTCCTGTTGGCACGCCGCGATGTTCGCATCAAAGCCGTCACCGTCGCCAACGGTCTGGCGCACGTGCAGGCCGGCGCGGCCAACATTCTGCGGCTTCTCGCGCTGGGCGGGCGCGGCGATGTTCCGGTTTATATCGGCCGCGAAACGCCGCTGCGCGGTGACGCCGCGTTTCCCGATCCCTGGCGCAAGAATTCCGACGCGCTCATCCCCGGACCTCCGGCGCACTACAGGCCGCAAACCCAGGCCGCCGCGGATTACCTGGCCAACCGCCTGCGCGACCGCGGCCGCCCGGTCCGCATCCTGGCGCTCGGCCCGCTCACGAACTTCGCCGAAGCCCTCGAGCGTGAGCCGGGCCTTCTGCGCGGCGTCGAAATGGTCATCATGGGCGGCGCCATCCGCGTTCCGGGAAATCTTGGGGAAGGCGGCGTCTTCAGAACTGATAACCGGACCGCGGGGTGGAACCTGTTCGTCGATCCGCTCGCGGCGCAACAGGTGTTTGCCTCCGGTGCGCGCATCCATCTAATACCACTCGATGCCACCGACCAGGTGCCGATCGACGCCGGGTTTCTCCGGGAGCTGCAGTCGCGGCCGCGCACGCCGCTCGGAGATTTCGTCGCCGGAATGTTGCAGCGCGAGTGCAGCTTCCAGGACGGCGCAACCTGCTATGCATGGGACGCGCTGGCCGCCGCAGCGCTCGTCGATCCATCGGTCGTGCCGTGGACTCCGCTGGCGATCGAGGTCCGGCAGACGCCGCCCGAGGAAGGCCGCACCGCGGAGTATGCCGGCCAGAAGCCCAATGCACAAGTGGCGCTCGCCGCCGATCCGGCCGCGTTCCGAAAGGTTTATCTTGCCGCGTTCACTCCAGCGGGTTCAGCAGCCGCAGCCCCTTAAACCGCGTGAAATCGCGGTCCGTCGTGCAGAGCGTGGCGCCGTGCTCGATCGCCAGCGCCGCCAGATGCGCATCCATCACCAGCGGCCCCTTGGCCTGGCCCTCGTCGATCAGTTTGCTGAGAATCGTCCAGTGGCGCTCGGTGGGATGAAGAAGCGAGACGCTCGGATTGCTGAGCCAGCCAGTGACGACACTCGCGGCTTCTTCCGCGGTAAATGGCGCCGCGAACGGCCGCGGACTGGTGGTGATTCGCAGGAACGCGAGCAGCGTGGCCCATGCGAAGCCGGCCATCTCGCCGGACTCCAGAATTCTTTCGAGCCACTCTTTCGAGCGCTTGTATTCTGCCGCCCCACTGTGGTGAGCGTAAATCAGCACGTTCGCATCAATCAGGATCATCGGCGCATGGGACCTTCGACCTGATCCAGCAATTCCTCAATGTTGTCGAAGCTTAGCCCCGGCCTCGCATGGAGATCCCGGGAGTAGATCTCGAACGGCTTGGCCGGTTTCGCCTCCCGGCGGGCCGTGAGCCCGACCCGCAGAAACTCGTTCACAGTTTCCCTAAAAGATTTGCCGGATTTGCGCATCTCCGCCTCGAGCTTCGCGCGCACGTCTTCATCAAGGGTTAGAGTGGTTCGCACATCATGATGCTAACTAATAAGCATTATGATGTCAACCCGGCAGACGCCCTTGTTCAACTACCTGTGCGGTAGAATCTAGATGCCGATGGACCCCGAACCTGCTGCTCCGGATGCATCTCCGGCCGAGTCGAACGCCGCCTGGCAGCGGGTGCAACTTGCCCGGCATCCCAAGCGGCCCCACACTCTGGACTACATCGAGCGCCTGTTCACCGATTTCCAGGAAATCCACGGAGACCGCCTATTTGCCGACGACCCGGCGGTGGTGTGCGGTATGGGGTTTTTCGAAAGCCAGCCGGTGATGCTGGTCGGCGAGCAGAAGGGCCGGGATACCAAACAGAAACTGCATCGCAATTTCGGCATGCCCAAGCCGGAAGGGTATCGCAAAGCCATCCGCGTAATGCAGATCGCGGCCAAGTTCAAACGGCCGGTGATCACTTTTCTGGATACGCCGGGGGCGTACCCGGGAATCGACGCCGAAGAACGCGGTCAGGCGGAAGCTATCGCGCGAAACCTGCGGGAGATGTCGCGGCTGGCTACGCCGGTGATCTCTCTGTGCATCGGCGAGGGCGGTTCGGGCGGCGCCCTGGCTCTGGGGGTGGGCAATCAGGTGTTCATGCTGGAGAACGCAGTTTACAGCGTGATTTCGCCCGAGAGCTGCGCCGCCATCATCTGGCGCGATTCGGCCAAAGCCGAGCTGGCGGCGGCGGCATTGCGGCTCACCGCCGAAGATCTGCTCCATTTCGGCCTGATCGACGGAATCATTCCGGAACCCCCGGGCGGAGCGCATGAAAACGCGGACGCCGCGGCGGAACTGGTGCGCAAGAAACTCCGCGACGCGCTCGAAGAGCTGGGCAGGCTTTCGGAAAGCGAGCTGGTAGAACAGCGCTATATGAAATTCCGGCGGATGGGCAACTTTTTCGCGGCCCCCGCCCCCACCGGGCGGACGCTGGTGGCAGGCGATTAGGGCGTGAACAAGACGGTCCTGCTGGCCATCGGATTCGCCGTAGCGGTGTTGATCGTTTTGGTGTACACCACCATGGCAAACCGCCGGTACCGCTGCGAGGTTTGCGTATCCTTTCAGGGGCGGCTGGCCTGCCGCACCGCGGGCGCTTCGACCGAGGCCCAGGCGCTGCGCACCGCCACAGAAAACGCGTGCGCGCTTATCGCATCCGGGGTTACAGATTCCATGGCCTGCGAAAACACCCCGCCTACCAGCGTCAAGTGGCTCTCGGGCAAGTAGTTGGCTGATCCAAACGCATTCGCGAGCATGATAGGATGTATTATTCTGTGAACAACCGCACCCGCAACTGCGTCTAAATCCCAAGGGAGCCGTTCAACTTGAAGCGTAAGTGGAAAATTCTAATCCTCGTGGGAGTGTTGGTGGTGGGTTCGATCGGCGTTGTTGCGGGCGTGCGATACAGCCGGCGGGGCATCGTAACAGTACAGACCGGACACGTGGCGCGGCAGGACCTGACAAGTCTCGTGACCGCTTCGGGCGAGGTCAAACCACGCAAGTACATCAATATCGGGGCCAACGCGACGGGCGAGCTGACGGAGATCCCGGTCAAGGAAGGCGATCATGTGCGCAAGGGGCAACTGCTGGCGAGGATCGAGAACACGCAGCCGGAAGCCGACGTCAATGCGCAACGCGCCTCGCTAAGCTCGACCGAAGCGGATGCGGCGGCGGCGGAAGCCGGTGTCAAGTCTTTTGACGATAATCTGCTGACCATGCAGGCGGGCGTGGACCGCACTAAGGCCGACCTGGAAAAGGCCCGGCTGGATTTCAAGCGCGGCGAGGAGCTGTTCCAGGCCAAGCTGATCCCCAAGCAGGATTACGACCAGCGGAACGCCACCTACGAGAGCGCGAAGGCGTCGTTGAGCGAAGCGCAGGCGCGGTTGACGCAGGCCAAAGCGCAGCGGGAGCAGGCCAAGTCGCAGTTATATTCTTCGCAAAGGAAAGTAGCGCAACTCCACGCCATGGTGGCGCGCGCCTCCGATGTTCTGAAGAAGTACGATTCCTTTTCGCCGCTGGCGGGAGTGGTGACCAATCTTCCGGTGCGCGTGGGCGAAACGGTCTTACCAGGCTCCCCCAATCTGCCGGGCACGACCATCATGACCATCGCCGACATGTCGCTGATCACCGCGGAAGTGAAGGTGGACGAAACCGACATCGTCAGCGTGAAGATGGACCAGGCGGCTGATGTCACCATCGACGCCATTCCAAACAAAACTTTCAAAGGGCACGTGATCGAGATCGGCAACACGGCCATCGTGCGCTCGACGGGCGTGGCGGCATCGCAGACCACGACCTCGAGCCAGGAAGCCAAGGACTTTAAGGTAGTGGTGGCGCTGGACAATCCGCCCGACGACATCCGGCCTGGCCTCTCCTGCACGGCGAAAATCACGACCGCGACGCGGAACCACGTGCTGACCATTCCGATTCAAGCGCTGACGATCCGTCAGAAGGGGGATCTGGAGGCGAAACCCAAAAACAATGCCGTAGTCCAGGCGGCGAAGCTCGACCCGGCCGCGGAAAAGGCGCGCAAGGAAGAAATCCAGGGTGTGTTCGTGATTGCCGGGGGCAAAGCCGAGTTCCGCAAAGTGGAGACCGGAATCACGGGCGCCACCGACATCGAAGTGCTGAGCGGCCTGAAGGAAAACGATGAAATCGTGACCGGCAGTTATCAGGTGATCCGCACGATCCGCCCCGAGGCCCAGGTCAAGATCGATAACAAGGCGCCGGCCAAGGCGGAAGCGTAGGCCGAAAGAGCAGGGGATGGCACAAGCGGTTGATGCATTAGTCGAACGCGGCGAACAGCTCAAAAAAGACGGCATCGTAATCCGGACCTACGATCTGTGGAAGACGTACGTGATGGGCGACCAGGAGATCCACGCGGTTTCGGGCGTAGATATCGAAATCAAGCGCGGCGAGTACGTGGCCATCATGGGGCCGTCGGGCTCCGGGAAATCGACGCTAATGAACCTGATCGGGTGCCTGGACACGCCGACCAAGGGGCAGTACTACATCAACGGGCGGCTGGTCAGCGAGATGAACGATGACGAGCTGGCGCGCATCCGCAACAAGGAAATCGGCTTCGTGTTCCAAACCTTCAACCTGCTGCCGCGCGCCACGTCGCTGCACAACGTAGAGCTGCCGCTGATTTATAGCGGCATGCCGGCGGAGGCGCGGCTGGCCAAGGCCAAGAAGGCGATTGAGGCAGTGGATCTGTCGGCGCGCATGTATCACAAACCCAATGAGCTTTCGGGCGGCCAGCGGCAGCGCGTGGCGGTGGCGCGGGCGCTGGTGAACAATCCTTCCATTCTGCTGGCGGACGAACCGACGGGCAACCTGGACACCGCCACAGGCAACGAGATCATGGCGCTGTTCGAGCGGCTGCACCAGCAGAACAACACCATCGTGCTGGTGACGCACGAGCATGACATCGCCATGCATGCGCACCGCATCATTCACATCCGCGACGGAAAAGTCGAAAAAGACGAAAAGATCAGGTAGGGGCTGCGTTGCCTTCCCCCGTTCCGCAATCAGACATAAGAGCAGTGGATGGCGAGCTGCTGTCGGCGGAGGCTATCGCGGCACTCGAGTATCTGCGGACCCGCTCGGCGAAGCTGGGGGCGGCGGGAATTCGCGAGCGCGTGCGCGCGGCGGCCCAGGAATTAGAGAGCGCCGTGGCGGCGGCGCCGGAAGCCGCAGTGCGCCAGCGGCCATTCGCGGACAAATGGAATATCGCCGAAGTGGTGGATCACATCGCGCAGACGCAGATCCGCGCCGCCGAAGAACTGCGGCACCTCATGGCGGGCAGGCGTCCGCCAGGACCTCCGGTGTATGAAGGGCTGCGCTCGGCGGCATCGGCCTGGGCACCGTGGGCGGAGCTGGTGGAGGGACTGCGGGCGGCGAACCGGGAACTGGTGGCGCTGCTGGAGTCGCCACCGGCGGACGGGGCGGACGCACTCACGGCGCACACGATCCTGGTGGTCAACCGCACCCTGCCCGACGGGCAGGTAACGCCGCAGATTTTCGTCGCGGAACTAGGGTGGAAAGAATACGCGCTGGTGCAGCGGGTGCATCTGCTGGAGCACCGGAACCAGATCAAGAAGCTTGTGGCGGCGCTGGCAGGGGGTTGAGAAGAAGCAGCCGCAGGTCCCCGCAGACGGCGCGTGGACCTGCGCTATAGGTTTACTAAGATGCGTTGGTGGCGGCGGAGGCCATCGCCTTCATCATTTCCGCCATGCCCTTCTTCATCTCCGCCGGAGTGGGATCGGCTTTGTGGGTGGCGATCATCCACTTGTATCCTTCCGGGTCGACGATGGTGCCGCTGCGGTCACCCCAGAACATATCCATCACGGGTCCCTGGGCGGTTGCCCCAAGTTTCAGGGCCTTGGCCACCAACTTGTCTACGTTTTCAGTGTAGAGATACAACGTGGCGGGCGAGGCGCCGGCGTTTTTGGCGCTAAGGTAACCACGCTCCGCCATTTCGGGTCCCAGCATTAAGGTGGTGCCGCGCAGCGTGAGTTCCGCATGTATGGGCTTGCCATCGGGCCCGTTCATCACACCGCGTTTGGTAAAGCCGAGAGCTTTCTGGTAAAAGGCCACGGCAGCTTTGACGTCGGTCACGCAGAGCGATGCAGACACGGCGCCATAATTTTTCTTATTGAGTGGATCGATTTTCTTGGCCATAGGGGAGGTTCCTCGGGTGCCTATTCTATCAGAGTGGTGTCCCGGCACGGAGGCGCGCTGTCAGAACTGTAAAACTCCTCTCGCAGGCACGAAACTTCACAACAAGCACACGGCGATGGCGTGAGAATGAGGAGGAGGGAGCATATATGGGCCGAACGAGGACTGGATTAGCTGTCTTGGCGCTGGTGGCGGGCGCCGTGTTGAGCGCCCCCGGACAGGAAGCTGCACCAGGCACGGTCGAAATCAAGGTAACGGCCAAGAAATACGAGTTCGATCCCGGCCAGATCCGCGTCAAGAAAGGCGATTCCGTCAAGCTCATCATCACGGCAGTGGATCACGATCATGGATTCAAGGTGGACGCGTTCCACGTCGATCAGAAGGTGAAGAAGGGGGAAACGGCCACCGTGGAATTCACCGCCGACCACGCCGGAACGTTCCCGTTCGAATGCTCCAAATTCTGCGGGATGGGGCACAAAGGAATGAAGGGCGAACTGGTGGTGGAGTAGCCCGCTACGGCGCTGGTGGAAGGCGGAAATCGACGCGGCGCTCCCGGTTCAGCCGGGAGCTGAAGGCGCGGTCCACAGAATCAAGCGGCGCCTGCTTGCGCTCGTGCTGGAGGGTGACGTAGTGGAGCGTGCTGCCTTCCACCCAATAGGCTTCGGCGGCCCGGATATTGTCCTGGTTCCTGAAGGCGATCAGATAGATGGGCTTCTCGTAGGATCGCGAAGGCGTTGGCGCGGGATCGGGATATTCATGGATCTCGGGGCGCGCGGGCGGTTCGTAGGCCGCGACGGGCGGCGCCATGGTCTGGTAGATCACGACGGGAGGCGACACCGTAGAGCCGTTATCGTAATTCGGAGGCGGGTAGTATCCGTAGTTGCTGTCATACGGGTACGAATAGCCGTAGTAGCCATTGTCGTAAAACAGCGGGTACGAATACGCCCACGGTGAAAAGCCAAAACCGGAGCCGAAGAAAAAGCGGTTGGGCCCGTAGAAGCCGTTATGGAATCCGCCAAAGCGGTTGAACCCGCCGCCACGGAACCCGCCGCCAACGAATCCGCCGCCGCCGTGGAAACCACCGCCACCGCGGAATCCACCACCACCGTGGAATCCGCCGCCACCGCGGAAACCACCGCCACCGCCACCGCCACCGTGGAATCCACCGCCACCGCCGTGCATTCCGCCGCCGCGCTGGGCGACCGCGGGCAAAGCCAGCAAGCCGCAAACGAGCAACTGGGCAAGGTATCGCATGAGGCAAGCCTCTGACTGGAGCTTAGCGCCGCGGGGCGCGGGTAGCAAGGGGGTCAGGGTAAAACGGGCAGAATTAACACGGACGGGTGCTGCGCGTCGTGATAGATGGTGTTTTCAGCTTTCACGATGTTGCTGGACGTGCCGGCGTTTTCGCCGGTGTTGAGGTTGCGGTCGAAGCGCGGGAAATTGCTGCTGGAAATCTCGAGGCGCAGCTTGTGGCCGGCCAGGAAGACGTTGCTGGTATTCCACATGTCGATGCGAATTTTGTAAATCTCGCCGGGCTTCAGCGGCTCGGGATGCGCATGCGAATTGCGATAGCGGGCGCGCAGGATGCCGTCGGTCAGATTCTGCGCGAAGCCGGTTGGCCAGACGTCCACCAGCTTGGCGGTGAAATCAGTATCGACGGCGGAGGAGCTGATGTACAGCTCGGCGGCGATGGGGCCTGTGACTTCGAAATCGCTCGTGAACTCGGGCGTGGTGTAGACCAGGACGTCCTTGCGCTCCTCGACGGTGCGCTGGTCGAATGCGCCGGAGGGAAGATGATCGTTATCGCAGCACAGGCCGCCGCCGCGTGTGGCCGTGGGATTGGCGGGGTCGTAAGTGTAGCGATCGGAATGCTCGCCGGCCGGGGCTGAAGTGCTCAGCGTGCCGTCGCCGGTGCGCGTGTTCGCGCCGCCGGCGGAACCCAGATAGTATCGGGTTGCGCGGGCGCGGGCGAGAGGCCAATCATCCTCGTCTCGCCAGACGTTCCTGCCCATGACGAAAATCTTCACGGGCTTGTCATGCTCGACGCCGTTCGCGACGCCGCGCAGCAGGTGATCGTACCAGCGGAGTTGCTCGGTGTCGGTATCGCCTTTCGACGCCGCGCCGAAATTCAGCTCGCCAGCCTGGCCGTCGAAAGGGCCGTGGTACCAGGGGCCGATCATGAACCGCTGGCCGGGCGCGCGGGATTTCAGGCCGACGTAATTGCGGATGGTGCCACCCTGGAAAATGTCGTACCAGCCGCCGACGCAGTAAGCCGGCACGTTGATATTGGCGTAGTGATCTTCGATGGACCACTCGCGCCAGTAGTTGTCGAAATCGGGATGGCGCGCCCAGTCGGCGAAGTAGGGCGCAAGGCTCGCGGGGCTGGGCACGTCGAGAAACGGATATTCGGTGAGCGGCAGCTTCCAGACCCACTTAAGCGCGTTCACCGATTCGCGCGCGCGGCGGTCGAGCGTATCCTGCACGAGGCCCGAGGTCCACGACTCATTGAACCACTGCTCGAAAGCGCCGCCCTGATAGGTCCAGCCGTCGTGATAATTCGAAGCGGTGACGACGGGGAAGATGCCCACCAGGTGCGGCGGATGCGCGATGGCGGCGAGCATCTGGGTGGCGCCAACGTAGGAAGCGCCGATCATGCCGACTTTGCCGTTCGCGTAGGGAAGCGCGGCGGCCCACTCGACGGTGTCGTAACCGTCATTGCTTTCGTGCTTGAAGGGGTACCATTCGCCTTTGGAAGTGAAGCGGCCGCGGACGTCCTGAACGATGACGACGTAGCCAAGCGCCGCGGCCCGCATGCCGAACTCGGATTCGCCGGCGCTTTTGTTGTACGGCGTGCGCTCGAGGAGGACAGGGAATTTACCGTCAGCTTTGGGACGGTAGATGTCGGCGCGCAGCGTGACGCCGTCGCGCGTTTTCATGGCGATGCTGTGTTCGACGGTGACGTCGGCAGCAATGGCTGTTGAGGCGAAGAACAGAACACAGGCAATGCGCGCGCGAACCATGTCCTAGAGTATAGAGAGACCATGAAGCTGCTGCAAACGTTTTTGCTTGTAGTTGCGACGCTTGCCGGCGCCACGCAGCCGTTTTACGATCGCAAGCACTTTTCCAAAGTCCTGGGCGAAGAGCGCAACTACCGCATCCTGCTGCCGCCGGAGTACGAAACGAGCGGCAAGCACTACCCGGTGATTTATTATTTTCACGGCCACAGCGACCGCTACACCGTTGAGAAATATGACAACGGCACCGACACGATTCCGAAGATGGCGGAGTTCGTGGCGCATCACGACGCGATTGTGGTTTCTGTCGACGGTTACGTAGCGAGTGATTACACCGGCTTTTACGACGGCACGCCGTGGGACGTCATGAAGGATGGCGGCGATTACGACTTCGGCGAATATTTCAAGGAGCTGGTGGCGTATATCGACGCGACCTATCGCACGCTGACCGACCGGCGGCACCGCGGGACATCGGGCCTCAGCATGGGCGGCTTCATGAGCCTGTGGCTGAGCGCGCGCTATCCGCAACTTGTCGGCAGCGCGTCGTCGTTCAATCCCGGACCGGAGTTTTATACGGGCGACAAGAGCCGCCGCGTGCTATGGCGGCCGAAGGACCACGTCTCGAGCCACACACACAGCATGGTGCGGCTGATTCGCGCGAGCGGCGATTACATCAGCCAGTACCACGAGGAGACGCGCGACGCTTACGCGCGGGCACACGATGTGGATTTCGAATACCGGCGCGACGAATATCACGGGCACTGGGCGACGTCGATCGGCGAGACGTTCGATTTCCACATGCGGGCATTCGCAAATCCGACGCTGGATAACGTGCCGGCGACGTGGAGTCACGATGATCCGTACCGGGCGTTTGAAGTCTGGGGATACAAAGTAGAGGCGGCGGGGAACGATCCCGGCTTCACGTGCCTGCACGATGTTTCGCAGACCGGACTGCGCGTGACCACGCGGCGCTGGGCGCCGGACGGCCCGGCGGTCGCGGACCGGCGGATCACCATCACGACCGCACCGGTTTACAGCCCGGCTGCACGCTACGAGTGGATCGATTACAACCTGGGGAGCGGCAAAACGCGGCGCGAGACCATCGGCGCGGACGCGCAGGGAAGAATCACGGTCATGGTGGATGGAGCGGGGCACCAGATCAGTTTCAACGGTCCGGGTGCGGCCGGGCAGAGACCGGTGCTGTTACCGGTGACCACGAAAGACAATCTGCGGCTCGAGCCGGGGCGCGAGATTGCGCTGCCCATCCGGATCTACAATCCGCGGGCGGAAGCGATGACGGATGTGAAAGTGGCGCTGGGGAGCGAATATCCGACGGTGGAGATTGTCGGCGGGAAAGTAGACGTTCCGAAGATTGAGTCCGGCGCGGCGGTGGACGTGCCACTGCGCGCGCGCTTCACGGCGGGGGCGGACGCCTTCGCGCCGGCGCGGCTCGATCTCAAAATCACCTACGATGGCTGGCACTCGACGTCGGAGAATATCGACGTGCTCGTTATTCCCGAAGTGCTCCCGGCGCTGGCCGCGGTCGAAGTGGTGGATGGGCGCACGATCACGCTTCCGGTGTTCCGGCAGAAGGGCAACCAGGGCGGCGGCTCATCCATACAGCGCAAAATCACCGAAGGAAAGGGCAACGGCGATGGCGTGTTGCAACCCGGCGAGGAAGCCACCATCTGGGTAAAGATACCGCAGGGCATGGACCCATTCGACAAGAACAACTGGTATCGCGCCAAGGTGTATACGGATTCGCCCTGGGTGACGGAGGTCGCGGACCTGGAAGAGCAGAAGCAGCTCGAATGGACCAGCGGCATGGAGCGCACCAGCGTGATCCGGCTCGCGCCTGATACGCCGCACGGCACGGTGATTCCACTGCTGCTCGACAATGAGAGCTGGAGCTATTACTACACGCCCGACGTGCGCTACGGCAAAGAAGACTTATATCAGGCGTTCCAGTTGCACAGCCACCATCTGAACAGGTGGGAGCTGAAGGTCGAATAGGCCGGGCGCGTGCCCGGCCGCTACAATTCTTCGAACATTCCGGTTTCGCGGTTCTTGCGAACGCGGTCCGCTGAAAAGTAGCGGCGTTCATGGCGATGTAGACTCCGGGCGTGAGCGTCTGCGCGAAGGCGAGGGCGCTGCCCAGGTTGAACAGGCCGTCGGAGCTGCCGAACTTGTACGGGATCATGGCGCCGGTCAGCACGATGGTCTTTTCACGGATGCTGGCGGCGAGCGCGTGCGCCGTTTCGACGATGGTGTCCGTCCCGTGCGTGATGACGATGCGGCTCTCCGGCGCGCTGCGGCACTGTTCGACGATGATCTCGCGGGCGGCGGCGGTCATCTCGAGGCTGTCGATCATCATGAGGGTACGGATCTCGAGATGCAGGTTGCAGCGGCCGAGCTTCAGCATCTCGTGGACGTGCGAGTCTTCGAAATAGAGCCGGCCGGTCAGTTCGTCGTATTCCTTATCGAAGGTGCCGCCGGTGATGAAGATGCGGATGGGTGTCATCTTGTCTACGCCCGCGGTTCTTCCCACTTCCCTGATTCCGCCGAGCGGAACACGGCCTCGATCACCGCCATATTGGCGATGCTCGATTCGAGCGGCACGGGGACCTCGCCCTCTTCCTGCACGGCGCGCGCGAACAAGTCGCCCTGGATAGTGTACTGATCGCACACCGGAATTTCGTGGATCTCGATGCCGGAGCCGAAGAGGTCGCTGCCGTCGTCGAGCAGGACGCGGCAGGGTCGGTCGGGCGGGGCATTGAAGGGGATTTCGATCTCGATGCGGCCGCGCGTGCCGAAAATCTGCACGCGCTGATACGGGACAAGCTGCGTGCCGCAGGTGAAAGTGGCGTGGCCAGCCGGGAAATCCAGGATGGCTGACGTGAGGCGGTCGGTTTTCATTTGCGGGTCGCGCTCGACCAGTCCCAAGACGCGCCGCGGTTCCGCGCCGAAGATGAAGCGCGAGGTGAAGATCGGATAGCAGCCGATGTCCATGATGCCACCGCCGCCGTACGCGAGGATGTTGCGGATGTTGGCCGGGTCCGCGTTCGAGTAGCTGAAGAAACCGGTGATGGAGCGCAGGTCGCCGATGCGGCCGCCGCGCACCAGATCGAGCGCCTTCAGCCACTGCGGATGCGCCCGCACCATGAAGGCTTCGCCGATTTTGACGCCGGTGCGGTCGCGCGCGTCGCGCAGCTGTTTGGCCTCCGCGACCGAAAGCCCCATGGGCTTTTCGCACAGCACGTGCTTGCCGGCCTCGGCCGCTTTGATCGACCACGGCACATGCAGATGATTGGGCAGTGGGTTGTAAATGGCGTCGATTTCGCGGTCGGCCAGGAGCGCGTCATAGGAACCGTAAGACTTCGGGATACCGAGCTTCCGCGCGGCCTGCTGCGCTTTGACGGGATCGCGCGAGGCAATAGCGGTGATGTCGCAGCGCTCGCCGCGCTGCAAGGCGGGAATGATTTTCTGGACGGCGATATTGGCGACGCCGAGTACGCCCCAGCGGAGTTTGGGCATGTGGAAACCCACAGGCAAGAATGCCTATTCTACAATCTCAATATGACTGCCCGGGTTGTGACGCTGGGGTTTTTGGCGGCCGCCGCGGCCACGGCTGCGCCGACGTTCACCAAAGATGTCGCGCCTATATTCTTCACGCACTGCGCCGGGTGCCACCGTCCTAACGACATCGCGCCCATGTCGCTGCTGGATTACAAATCCGCGAGGCCGTGGGCGAAAGCCATCCGCGAGGCGGTGTTGTCGCGCAAGATGCCGCCGTGGTTTGCCGATCCGCATTACGGCGCCTTTTCGAACGATGCGCGCCTAGCAGACCGCGAGATCGAAACGGTCAAGGCTTGGGTGGATGCAGGCGCGCCTGAAGGCGAGGCGCGCGATTTGCCGCCGACGCCGGTATTCATCGAAGGCTGGCGCCTGGGTAAGCCGGACATCGTCGTCGATATCGGCCAGGATTTCGCCGTCAAGCCCGGCCAGGACGCCTACGAGCACTTCACGGTGCCGACGAACTTCGCTGAGGGCAAATGGATTCGCGCGGCCGAGATCCGGCCCGGTAACCGGCGCGTGGTGCATCACGTTCACGTGAGCGTGGTGGCCGGGGAGTCCGAGACGGGTTCCACGTCGATCGAGTCCATGACGGCATTGAGCAAGTTTCTGCTGCGCGAAGGCACGCTGACCCGTGTTCGCGCCGACGCGCCGGTGGTGGACAACGCCTGCGCGACCGACACGCCGGATCTTCCGTACCTCACTGGTTTTCAGGAAGGCGCGCTGGCATCGTTCTTGCCCGGCCGCGCGCCGGACGTGTTTCCCGCGGGCTCGGCCAAGTGGATTCCGCCGGGATCGAAACTCGAGTTTGTGATTCATTACGCGCGAACGTCGAGCCAGCCGCAGACGGACCGCACGAGCGTGGGCCTGTATCTCGCTCCCGCGCCGCCCCAGGACGTGCTGAGGCGCATGGACCTGCGGAATTTCTTCTTCCGCATCCCGCCCGGGGACGCGAGCCACGAAGTGAAGCGGTGCTACACGTTCGAAAAGGACAAGCTGCTGCTCTCCATCACGCCGCACATGCATTACCGCGGTCACGATGTAACATACGAGCTGGTGCGGCCCGGAGGCCAGAGCGCGATTCTGCTGGCGGTGCCGCATTACAGCTTCAACTGGCAGCTCGTCTATCGCCTCAAGGAGCCGCTGCGCGTGGAGAAGGGCAGCCGCCTGATCGTTACCGCGCATTACGATAACAGCCCGAACAACGCCGCCAACCCCGATCCCTCACTGGCCATTCGCTGGGGCGATAAGAGCGAAGAAGAGATGATGACGAGCTGGATCGAGTACCTGGACGTCCCCGCTGCGCGCGCATCAGCCCGCAAGTGATCGGGGGGTCTTATACATCCAGATTCTTGGCTTCGAGGGCGTTCTCTTCGATGAACTTGCGGCGGCTCTCGACGTCTTCGCCCATGAGCGTGGAAAAGATCTCTTCGCACTCGACGGCGTCTTCGAGACGGACCTTGAGTAGCGTGCGCTTTTCCGGGTTCATGGTGGTTTCGGCGAGCTGTTCGGCATTCATTTCGCCGAGGCCTTTGTAGCGCTGGACGGAGGAGTCCTTCTTGCCTTCGTTCTTGACGAACGCCAGCAGGTCGCGCCAGTTGGTCTGCGTTTCGCGGCGCTCGGCTTTCACCACCGTGAAGGGCGGCTCGTTGTGACGCGCGATCTGCTTGGATAACGACCGCAGCCGTTTGTACTCCGGGCGCGCGGCCAGCTCGAGTCCGATCTGGCGCTCGGCGTTGGTCAAATCGTGGTAGGTGATGGTCCAGGCCGAGTGTTCTTCGTCCTGCTTCAGCTCGGGCTTCACCTGTGCCGCCTTCAGGTCGGCCATTACCTGCTCGAGGTTGGACCGCTCGGCGAAATCGGCCTTGGTGTCGATGTGCAGCGAGGCTTTGGAAAGCACCTCGACCACGCGCGCGTCGCGCAGCCGGCGCTCCACCTTGTTGAAGATCTGATCGTACTCGTCCAGGCTCATGAGGAAACTGCGCAGCTCGCCCGTCTCGATGGTGGTCTTGGGGCCCTTGCCGTTTTTTCCGATCTCGAGGGTCAGGTTTTCGGTGGCGCGGCGCATGATCTCGCGCGTGAATTCCTTCTCGTCCTTGATGTACTTCTCGCTCTTGCCTTTCTTGATGCGGTAGAGTGGCGGCTGCGCGATGAACACGTTGCCGCGCAAGATCAAATCCTGCATGTGGCGGAAGAAAAAGGTCAGCAGCAGCGTGCGGATGTGCGAGCCGTCCACGTCGGCGTCGGTCATGATGATGATCTTGGCGTAGCGCAACTTGGCGGCATCGAAATCGTCCTTGCCGATGCCGGTGCCGATGGCCGTGATGAGGGCGCGAATTTCCTCGTGGCCCAGCATTTTGTCGTACCGGGCCTTCTCGACATTGAGGATCTTGCCCTTGAGCGGCAGGATGGCCTGGAAGCGGCGGTCGCGGCCCTGTTTGGCCGTGCCGCCGGCCGATTCGCCCTCGACCAGAAACAGCTCGCAGCGCTCCGGATCCTTCTCCTGGCAGTCGGCCAGCTTGCCGGGCAGGCCGCCGGAATCGAGCGCACCTTTGCGGCGCGTCAGGTCCCGGGCCTTGCGCGCAGCTTCGCGGGCACGGGCGGCGTCGATGCACTTGGAGACGATCTTCCGCATCACGGTCGAATTCTTGTCGAAGTACTCGCCCAACTTGTCGTTGACGAACTCCGTGATCTGGCCGCCGATGTCGCTATTGAGTTTGCCCTTAGTCTGGCCTTCGAACTGTGGCTGGGGCAGCTTCACGCTCACCACGGCGGTGAGACCCTCGCGGACGTCGTCGCCCGAGAGATTGTCTTTCATGTCTTTGAAGAGCCCGGCCTGCTTACCGCAGAAGTTAATGGTGCGGGTGAGCGCGCTGCGGAATCCGCTCAGATGCGCGCCGCCATCCACGGTGTTGATGTTGTTGGCGAAGCTGAAAACGTTCTCGGAATAGCCGTCGTTATACTGGAGCGCGACTTCCATGGTGAGGATGCCGCCGTTGGGCAGATCCTTCTGACCCTCGAAATTGATTGGTTTGTCGTGCAGGACGCTCTTGCCGCGGTTCAAATGCTTGATGAACTCCGCAATGCCGCCGCTATACAGGAACTCATGCGACTTTACGGGTTCCTCGCGCTCGTCGGTGAGGGTGATCTTGAGGCCCTTGTTCAAGAACGCCAGCTCACGCAGGCGCTGCGCCAGCGTGTCGTAATTGAACTTGATCACTTCCATGATGGTGGGATCGGGGCGGAACGTAACCCGTGTCCCGGTTTTGCGGCCGGCCTTACCGGCTTTCTGCAGCGGCCCTTTGGGAATGCCACAGGCGTATTCCTGCTGCCAGGTGAAGCCGTCACGCCAGATCTCGAGCTCAAGGCGTTCGGAGAGCGCGTTGACGCAGCTCACGCCCACACCATGCAGGCCGCCCGAAACTTTGTAGCTTTTGGAATCGAACTTGCCGCCGGCGTGCAGCTTGGTCATGACGACCTGGGCGGCGGAGACTCCTTCTTCCTCGTGAAGGTCCACCGGGATGCCGCGCCCGTTGTCCACTACGGTAACCGAGTTATCCATGTGGATGGTTACATCTACTTGTGTGGCATAGCCCGCCAGCGCTTCGTCCACCGAGTTGTCAACGACCTCGTAAACAAGATGGTGCAAGCCCATCTCGCCCGTGGAGCCGATATACATCGCAGGCCGCAGGCGTACCGCTTCCAGACCTTCCAAGACCTTGATACTTGACGAATCGTAAACTTCGCCGCGATTGGGATCGTCCTCGGGCGGCGGCATTACATGGTTAGCCATAGATTCACTGTTCTCGGCGCCTGATTCACCCTGCGCCCTTGTCAAGAAAGTAAGACTGCCCTCTCGTTCAGATTCGCATCGGCATCACTACATAGCGGTAGTGATCCTTGGGTTCTTCACTCGCGGGACGCATCTCTCCCGCACTCTTTTGATCTTTTAAAGCAAACGAGACTTCGTCTGTTTGGATGGCGCGCAGAAAATCGAGCAGGTATTGTGCATTGAAGCCTATTTCAAGATCCGGACCGGCGTACTCGCTGGGAACACTCTCCTCGCTTTCTCCTGTTTCAACCGATGAAGAGAATACTTTGACCTCGCCTTGACCGAACTGCACACGAATGGCTCGCGATCGCTCGTCGGCGAACTGGGAAACACGCTCGATGGCGGAACGGATTTCCTCTTTCTTGAGCTTCGCGATATTGGTGTTGTCCTTGGGCAGCACGCGCTCATAGTCGGGGAAGTTGCCCGTGAGTTTTCGTGTGATCAGCAAGCGCTCGCCGAAACGGAAGAAGAGATGATTCTCATCCCCCGCAAAAACCAGCTTAGCGTCAGTCCCGCTTTCTTCGGCAAGCTTTACGATCTCACCCATGGCCTTCTTTGGAATGAGGGCACGAAACCCCTTTGAAGCGCTGCCGTTCACGCTCACGGCTTTTTGCACGTAAGCCAGGCGATGTCCATCAGTCGCCACCATAATGATTTCGTCACCGCTAAGTAGAAGAAGCGCGCCATTTAGGGTGAAGCGCGATTCCTCCATCGAGATGGCGAATGCGGTGCGGGAAATCATAGAAGCCAGCAGTTTAACGGAAATTTCCGAAATCGTTTCCGGCATCTGCGGCAACTCCGGAAAGCTTTCGCGTGACATTCCCGCGATCTTGGTCCGAGATCGTCCACACGTAATACTGGCCCAATGGTTTTCCAGAAATTTCAGGTTTAGATCGCCTTCCGGCAGCAGCCGCGTATAATCCAGAAGTTTTCTTGCCGGTATGGTACCGGCGCCCTCTTTTTTCACCTTGGCCGGACAGGAACAGCGTATGCCCAACTCCAAGTCCGTGGCGGTCAAGATGATCCGGTCGCCACGAGCCTCAATCAGAACGTTAGACAGGATCGGAATGGTGGTCTTCTTCTCGACCACGCCCTGGGATAAACCCAGCTCCCGCACCAGATCGCTCTTGCTAACGCTGAATTCCATTGGGCAGAACTCCTCTTCTGATTGGTTGATACAGATTCTTACAGAGAAGAACCGTATTCATGGGGTCTGTCAAAATGTTGAATTCTATCTAAATTATACAAAATTCTAAGACTTCCTGCTCAAGATTGATGTGGAAACAGCCTGCAACAGAGATGAAAAACAGGGGTCTTGCCCCGGCTTCCACAGGTCCCCAGAGTGAACCGGGTATCCACTGTGGAAAATAACAATAACTTCATTGTAATGAGTCCATTAGGCTGTGTAGCAACCTGTTTAAATCCGGGTCTGACTGACGCTGGCGCTCAATTTTGTTGATGGAATGGATGACGGTGGTGTGATGCTTGCCGCCGAACGCGCGACCGATCTCCGGAAGCGAGGCGGTGGTGAGTTCTTTGACGAGGTACATGGCTACCTGACGGGGAACGACGATGGTCTTGGTGTTGCTCTTTTCCTTGAGCTGAGTCTGCTTGATACCGTACTTTTCGGCGACCGCTTTTTGGATGGAATCGATCGTTACGCGACGGTCCTGCGCGTGTGTGAGATGTTTCAGGACCTGCTGCGACATGGCCAAGTTTATCGATGCGCCGGTGAGGGAGGAGTAGGCCATTAGCTTTACAAGTGCGCCTTCGAGCTCGCGCACATTGGACTTGGTTTTGGTAGCGATAAAGGTTCGTACATCTTCGGGCAGCCGCACGCCTTCGAGCTCGGCCTTCTTATCAAGAATGGCCATTTTGGTTTCGAGATCCGGCGGCTGGATATCGGCCATCAGACCCCACTCAAAACGGGAACGGAGGCGCTCGAGCAGACCGGGAATCTCTTTGGGCGGCGAGTCGCTCGAGATTACGATCTGCTTCTGGTTATCATGCAACTCGTTGAATGTGTGAAAGAACTCCTCCTGCGTGCGCTCCTTGTTCCCCAGAAGCTGGATGTCATCGATGAGCAGGACATCAGCCGAGCGGTAGCGCTGGCGGAGCTGCGGCATGCGTTCCAGCCGGATGCCGGACACGACTTCGTTGGTGAACCGCTCGCTCGAAGTGTACAGAATGCGCATTCCCGCGCTATTGCTCATAAGAGCCCGGCCGATGGCATGCATGAGATGAGTCTTGCCCATCCCCACGCCGCCGTAGAGGAACAACGGATTGTAGCTGCGCGACGGGTTAGTAGCCACCGACCGCGCGGCTGCGTGGGCAAACTGATTACACGCGCCTACCACGAATGTCTCGAAGGTAAATCGCGGGTTCAGTTGAGAGGCGGGGGATTCCGGCTCCCATGAACGGTCGCTCTCGGCCGTTGCACTCACCGCCGTGGCCTTCACGGGCTCATACAGAACGGCTTGGACGGGAAGGTTCAGGCGACGGATAATCGCGCTCACCTGGTTGGCATACTCGGTCTCCATCCACGCCTTGCTCTCCACGTTCGGAACGAGCACGCGCAACACGCCGCCGTCGAGCTGCTCAAAGCTGGTATGGCTGACCCAATTCTGGTAACTCTCTGGGCTGAGCGCGGCCTGAAGCTGGTGTTTAATCTGTTCCCAAGGATTCATCTAGCGGGTCTTATGCACCACCAAGCCACAGCTTTCACACAGTTTTTCCACAACACGTGGGGAACCTAAAACTCACGCTCGATCCAAAATGGAAGGGAAGTGATTTTCTGTGCTCGGCTCTGGCCCCCGAACAGAAACCACAGCATAACACAAATGCATAAATCGGATACAACATTATAAATCCTTTCATCTGAAACATTTCAGTGCACGTCGGCATCTACCAGGCAGCAGGTTTGACAGTCGCGTTACAAGTGGAGGAAAATGAGGTTCTCACATCGAGCGGGAGTAACTCAGCTGGTAGAGTGCGACCTTGCCAAGGTCGATGTCGCGGGTTCGAATCCCGTCTCCCGCTCCAATCGCGTCACTACTCCCGCTCCAACATTTACAATGGTTGTTAGGGCTATGCGCAAATCAGTTCTGTGTTTCGTGTTAGCGGCGGGTGCCGCTTTCGGCCAGTATAAGAGTGAGCCGGCAGGAGCGCCTCCCACGGAGCTTGCGCCTGCTATCAGCCAGGCGCTCGAACAGCAAGGGACAAAGATCGTGGCGGACAATGGCACGGTCTTCTGCGAAATCTGGTTTCGGGCGTCGTTGCCTAAGGGCGGCAGCTCTTCGGACCAGAACATAACTCTAGCCATACCCCAAGGCACTTTGATCGGGGCGATTCGCTTTCCCGGTTCTGGGGCTGACCGGCGCGGGCAGCCGATCAAGCCTGGAGTATACACGCTACGGTACAGCCTTATTCCAGTGAACGGGGATCATCAGGGCGCCGCGCCGCAGCGTGATTTCGTCCTTCTGGCGCCGGCCGCGGATGATAAAGACGCCGCCGCCACGCCCGCTTTTGAAGCCCTGGTAGCCATGAGCCGGAAGGCTTCAGGCACGCCGCATCCCGCGGTACTGAGTATTTGGGGGGCGGGCGCGAGCGATCCTGTTGGGTTCGCGAAACAGGGCGAGAACGACTGGGTACTCACGAAGAAAATCGGCGACACGCCGGTGTCGGTGATTGTAGTGGGCAAAGTGGAGGGCTGACGCTGCGTGAGGGCTGTCCCGGATTTGTCCGAACTCGAGCGGCTGGAGCAAGCCGATGCGCCCGTGCTGCTCGAATGGGCGATCAGCGAGTTCGGCGATTCGCTTGCCATCGCCACCGCATTCCAGGCCGAAGGAATGGTGATCCTGGACATGGCCTCGCGGATCCCCGGTCGAGTGCGGGTCCTCACGCTGGATACCGGCCGGCTGCCGGAAGAAGCCTACCAGATGATCGAGACGGTGCGCGAGCGGTACGGCATCATGGTGGAAACGGTGGCGCCGGACGCAACTGAAGTCGAAGCCATGGTCAGATTGCACGGCCCGAATCTGTTTTATCGCGAGGTGCCTTTTCGGAATTTGTGCTGTGAGATACGCAAGGTGCGGCCGCTCGAGCGAAAGCTGCGCGAGTTCAAGGCCTGGGTGGCCGGGTTGCGGCGCGGCCAGAACGAGTCGCGGGCGGCGGTGCGGAAGGTCGAGCAGATCGAGGGCAAGCTCAAGCTGAGCCCGCTGGCCGACTGGACCATGGAACAGGTGCGCGATTACATACAGCGGCATGACGTTCCCGTGCATCCGCTCTACGCTGCGGGTTACCAGAGTATCGGCTGCGCGCCTTGCACGCGCGCGGTCCAGCCGGGCGAAGATGAGCGCTCCGGCCGTTGGTGGTGGGAGCAGGACGCCGCCAAGGAATGCGGCATTCATTTCTCCCCCGAGGGTAAGGCCGAGCGGAAGCTCGACGTGCTGCTGAGCGAGATTCTCGAGGCGCGGCGGGTTTGAGGCATCAGGGCTTTACACTCTGGTTCACCGGGCTCTCCGGCGCCGGCAAGAGCACCATCTCCGCGATCATCGAGAAACGCCTGCGCGACGCAGGCGCGAAAGTGGAAGTCCTGGATGGCGATGTGGTGCGCGAGAACCTGTCCAAAAGCCTGGGATTTAGCAAGGAAGATCGCGACACCAACATCCGCCGCATCGGCTTCGTCTGCGAATTGCTGTCACGGAACGGTGTAATTGCCATTGTGGCCGCTATTTCGCCGTACCGCGCGGTGCGCGAGGAGCTGCGCGCGCGCATCCATCAATTTGTCGAGATTTACGTCGAGTGCCCGCTCGAGGTGGTGTCCGGCCGCGACGTGAAAGGGCTCTATAAGAAGGCCAAGGCTGGCGAGCTGCCGCAGTTCACAGGCGTCTCCGATCCTTACGAACCACCGCTCGATCCCGAAGTCGTGCTGCATTCAGCCAGCGAAACGCCGGAGGAGAGCGCGGACCGGGTCTGGGCTAAACTGGAAAGCCTGGGGCTGATTTCCTTCTGATCGATCTTCACACACATACCAACGAGTCCGACGGGACCTACGAGGCCGCGCAACTGGTGGAAGCGGCGGTTGCGGGTGGCCTGGAAGCGCTGGCGATTACGGATCACGATACGCTGGCCGGCTACGATCGCGCCGCCCCACTGGCGCGCGCCGCTGGCCTGGATCTGGTTTGCGGTATCGAGATTTCCACCCGTTTTCACGGCCGCTCCGTGCATCTGCTCGGATACTTTGTGAATCAGCCGCCCGCTATGGAGTTTCGCGAATGGCTGCTGGATCTGCAGCGTTCGCGGCGCGAGCGTAACTTGCGTCTCATCGCGCGCCTGCGTGAACTGGGCGTTGATATTTCGATCGAGGAAGTGGAAGCCAAGGGGCGGAGCATGACCGGCAGGCCGCATTTCGCGCGCGTGCTGGTCGAGAAGGGGTACGTCCCGGATTACGAGCAGGCTTTCGACCAGTATCTGGACGAGTCGGCTAAGGGCTATGTGCAGCGCCGCGAAGTTGACATGAACGAGGGCATCGAGCGCGTGCGAGCCGCCGGTGGAGTGGCGTCGCTGGCACACCCCATCCGGGTGGACCGGCGTCACGGAAATGACGGCCTGGAAGACTGGGTCACGGAGTTGCGCGATATGGGCATGCGCGCCATGGAAGTATTTCACAGCGACCACAACCCCGCCGATACGGCGCGGTATCTGGACATGGCGGGCCGGCTGGATCTGGCCGTAACCGGCGGATCGGATTTTC
>JACXTT010001680.1_pt1 | contig 36439 bp, 28 predicted proteins | sample 9270951 | NCBI WGS metagenome assembly JACXTT01 (sample SAMN15532306, study PRJNA645909) | rock metagenome | isolation source: weathered quartz diorite | place: Puerto Rico | collected 2017-06-21 | reverse complement strand
GATAACTGCCGCCATGGCGAGGTCCTCCAGGTCAATCGTTTGACTGTGCAATCAACGATCATACTGGAAGCGATCTTGCCCTGGCACTCCTGCTCAAAAACCGCGAAACTAATGCCTAGAACGATAACGCGGGCGCGAGTAGGGCTATGCTAGTCATGCTCTCCCCAACCCGTGCTGCAAAAATCATTGATTATATAAACTTGTTGCAGATGAGCGTTTGTTCACCAGCCTTACTAGAACATCCCTACTCGGAGTTGAAGAGACTCCGCTACAGTTCACAAAGGAAAAAGGAGAGACAATGAACCCATCATCTTCCATAAAAATGCCTGAAATCATGTCATACGAAAGGAAAGCAGCGCTGCGCAAAACAATGGTGGCTGGACTCATGGGTGTGATGATAGCCGTCGCTGCGGGGAATGTGGGAGCCCAAGTTGCTGGCTCAACGACTATCGGAGTACCTGCGACGGAGATCACTACCCTTGCCCACGGATGGAGCGCGAAGAAGCAGATTCTCGGCAAACTCGTGTACAATGAGCAAGACGAGAAGGTGGGCCAGGTGGACGATATCATCGTTGCGCCCGACAAGGCCATCTCCTACGCCATCCTTGGCGTGGGAGGGTTCCTCGGGCTGGGCGAGCGCAACGTGGCCATCCCCTTCACTCAGTTAAAAGCTGGCGACGACAAGTACGTGCTGCGCGGGGCCACCAAGGACGCGCTGAAGGCGCTCCCGGCATTCGAGTACGCCAAGTAAGGCCAAGGTAGGGGCGTGAGGCGGCGCTGGTGCAAATATTTATGAACACTGCCGATGGACTTCAGGGTGAACTGATAACGCGACAGATTGTCTGGAACAAATTGTTTTCGTCGTTTTGTGCCAGAGCCGCTTGCCTATCTCTCTTCCCAAGAAGAAATCGTATGCCTAGCCTTCGCGCTCTTCTCTTTACTGTTGCGGGGATTCTTCTGCTGACCGTACACGTGAGCATGGGGGACACAGCGTCTCCTGAGGACACGCTACGCTCCACTCTCGAGCGACTCGAGCTGGTGCTCCGGGATCCTACCTTGCAAGGGAATGACCGCCGTCCAGAGCGAGCAGAGAAAGTGCGAGAGATCGTACTTGCCCAGTTTACTTTTCAGGAGATGGCCCAACAGGCCCTCGGTGCTCGCTGGCGGGATTGTACGGAGGCGGAGCAGCGGGAGTTCGTGCGTCTCTTCACCACCCTGCTCGAGAAAACCTACAGTGGCATCCTCGAACGCTATGCAGCGGAAGTGCAGATCGTATTTGGGCACGAGCGGATCCAGGGGACCGTGGCGGAGGTGGACACGGAGGTCCGCGCCTCTGTGCAGGAGCAACCTGTGGCGATCACATACCGACTGCAGGACATGGGCGGAAAGTGGCTGGTCTACGATGTGGTGATTGATCAGGTGAGTCTGGTCCGCAACTATCGGGCTCAATTCAGTCGGATTCTGGACACCGGATCTTTTGCGGACCTGGTGCAGGAGTTAGAGAGCAAGCTACGAGAGATCGAGGGCGCGCCTTTGGCCTAGCACTATCCTGCTGGAGCCGGAAGGAGAGACAAAGCGCAGGGGTATAGAGAAGAACTGGGCAAGAGACGGCGGTTCTCCCTAGTGAAGCCCTCTATTGCAGGAATCAAGACGAAACTGGGCGTACATTAGCTGTTGTCATCATGCACAGGGATTGTGGCGACGTCTATCAAGTATGGGCGAGTGGTCAGAGCGGGTTTTTACTAGGGTGTCGGGTGAGCGTCTCGCCTCATAGGGGCTAGTGGTGAGGTCGTTTCCTCAGCCCTACGGAGCTTGAGCATCTCTGCACGGACCGAGGCGTCCCAGGCGCCTCTCTGAAGCTCTGTGTTACGGGGCCGCGGGTAGAGTGAAGAAAAAGGTTGCTCCCTGCCCGGGAGCGGATTCGACCCAGATGCGTCCTCCATGCCGCTCGACGATCTTCTTGCAGAGGGCCAAGCCAATCCCCGTGCCAGGATACTCTTTGCTGGTATGCAGGCGTTGGAACATCTGAAAGATGCGCGCCCGCTGCTTGAGGTCCAGACCAATGCCGTGGTCGCGTACCGAGAAGAGCCAGTCCATCCCCTGGCGTTGAGCAGAGAGGTGAATGCGGGGCGGCTCCGGTCCCCGGAATTTCAGGGCGTTGCTGAACAAGTTCTCAAACACCTGCTTCAGTTGTCCAGGAACGGCGCTCACGATAGGCAGAGGGTCGTGCGTCACAACCGCGCCACTCTCGGCCACCGCCAGCTGCAGATCACGTAGAACCCCCTCTAGTACCGCCTCACTGTCGGTCTCCGTCCACTCTATGCCCTGCGTCTCTACCTGAGCATACGTTAACAAGTCGGCAATGAGCGTCTGCATCCGCCGTGCACCGTCCACGGCATAACCGATATACTCAGCCGCGGTCTCATCGAGCTGGCCGTGATAGTGGCGGGCCAAGAGCTGCAGATAACTCATCATCGTGCGCAACGGCTCTCGTAAATCGTGGGAGGCCACATAGGCAAACTGTTGCAAGTCATCATTCACTCGCTGGAGCTGCATCTCCCGGTGCTGTCTCTCGGCCAAATGGTCCCGGATCTCGTATTGGCGGCGGCGCAGGCGGAGTGCCCCCTGAACGGCGTTCACTAGCGTCGCCGTGCGTAGGGGTCGTTCCAGCAGAATAATCGTCTTCAGCTGCTCTAGCAGTGCGAGCTGCCGCAGACTTGTGCGGGTCGATGCCCCGCTGTTGGTGAGCAGGAGAAAGGGCAGTGCAGACCAGGGGGGCTGACGGTCTAATACCTGCACTAGGATCTGGATCCGGGCCACGCTCAGGGCCTCCGTTGTCAGCACGGCCGCCCCGGCTCCCGCCCGCACTTGTTGCTCTAGGTCTTCTACGTTCGTACAGCTCTCTGTACGCACGCCCGCTCGCTGCAAGACCTCACCGAGCACCTGAGCATCTCGACCCCTAGGTGCGAGTACGAGCACCCGGAGGTCCCGCTCCCCCCTGGAAGGGATGTTACTCATACAGGCGCTCGGAGCGGTGCCTCCGCCCCTGTAGAGGTTGGTACGCCAGTCAGTACGCCGCTGAAGGTGGTCAATGGCTTGCCCACCTGAATACGTTCGGGCCCCAATTGCAGCTCACGGATCGTCTGCTCGTGCGCCGACCCGCGCTTCTTGACTACCGAAATCGCCTTGCGGATGCAGCCCGCCGTTTCGAAATAGCGCAGTAACAGTACGGTGTCGGCCAAGTAACTGAGATTGACTGGTCCGTGCACCCTGTCGCCCAGGACGCCGACCTGCCCCAGTACCAGGAGCGTCATCACTCCTTGGTAGTTGAGGAAGGCGAGTAGCTCGTGGAGTTGGATGCTGAGCAAGTGCTCCCCAGGTAGGGCCTGCAGCAAGCCATTAATACTATCGAAGATGATCACCCGGGCATGCTCCTGCTCCACTGCATAGCGTACTCGCTGGATGAATTCGCCGAGCAGCAGCTCCGCAGGGTCCATTCGCTCGATCCGCAGGAGCCCAGCCTGAAGGTGGTCGTGCAGGTTCAGTCCCAGCCCGGCCGCCCGCCCCAGCAGCGTCGACAGTCCCTCCTCAAAGGAATAGAAGACGGCGAACTCGCTGCGCTGGGCCGCCGCACATGCAAAGGCCAGCGCAAGCGAGGACTTGCCACTGCCCGCCGGACCCGTCAGTAAGGTATTGGTCCCGCGGTCGAGGCCGCCTCCGAGCAGCACGTCGAGCTGGGCAATACCACTGCTGAGGACTTCCGGGGAAAAAGTCGGCTGGTGCTCGCCCGCGACCAGCCGCGGGTAGACGACGATCCCGCCGCGCCGAATGCTGTAGTCATGATGCCCAGTACGAAATGCAGTGGCGCGCATCTTGAGAACATTGAGTCGCCGGCGCGTGGCCCCGTAGTCGGGGACCAACTGTTCCAGGTAGAGCGCGCCGTGGGCCAAGCTCCGGACTCCTGGAGTAACTTCCGCTATGTGCTCACCCAGCAGGAGCACCGTGCACTGCCGCTCCGCGAAGAACTGCTGCCACGCCAAGAGCTGGCGCCGATAGAGAAACGGGGTTGCGGCCAGCAGGCGTAATTCCGAGAGCGAATCAATGACCACTCGCTGCGGCTGGTGCTGCACGACCACGTCGCGCACTGCCTGGCTATGGTCCTCCAACTCCATCTCGGCCGGATAAAAGATGCTCTGCTGCTCTTCGGGCTGGAGCTTGACCAGCGAGGGCAGCAGTTCACACACCGACAATGACGCTAACGACCAGCCATGGGAGTGCGCTACCTCCTTAAGGTCCTGCTCAGAGGAGGAGAGAGTGATAAAGAGACCCCGTTCGCCCTGGCGGACCCCCTCTAGTAAGAACTGTAGCCCGAAGGTCGTCTTGCCCGTGCCCGTCTCTCCTTCCACTAGGTAGATATGTCCCCGCGGGACCCCCCCCCGCAGGATATCATCCAAACCTGCTACTCCTGTGGACACCCGCCGCAGAGGCTCCCCTACCGGAATTGCAGGATTGTTCATAGGTTCTCCTTATTCTTAGGGCTCAGAGGTCATCTAGGAGAGAGGTTAGGCCATCTTGCTCTAAGCTTCCCTATGACTACTCTCAAGCTGCTTTGCCTTGCGGATCAATTTCAAACAGAAAAAGCCCTCTCTCAACGTTCAGGGGAAAAGCCATTCTTCCCAGTCCTTATGTAGCAGGATACGTGCCTCCTGTTAGGGCTTGGCAGAAGGGAAGGAGCGCGGAACGCCATCAACAGTGCTTACCTGTACTGGTGGCTTGATCACGAACGGTTTTTTCGTTGTAGAGGGGCACCGGCGCTAATGGTGCAATTCTCGTTCTAGCGGGTGTTGTCAGATTTCGCGCCAAAATTCACGTCTACGCTTGTCTATAGTGCCGCGAGTGGCACTAAGACTAATGAGTACCCTAAATTGTTGCTGTGGAACACTGTGGCGCGAGTCCAGACAGCGCCTCTTCGATCGTCTGGAGTGGAGAATCGGAGTGGGTTGGCATACATGGGGACCTCTTACATAGTTACACAGATGCGCCCCACATTGGTAAACGCGATTTCGGTTGCGTTTTGAGAGTAGGAGCTCAAAACACTTTCACTGTGGAATATTTCCCCTCCATGTAAGGAAAATTTCTCTACAGAAGAGACCGTTATCGACCGACGTCTATGCTTGTGATTCCTTCCGGCGGCTTGCCACAGAAATGGAGGCGCACTACCACATCATAGCGCTTCCTCCGGTGTCTCCCCAAAGCCTTGTACACGGCCTGCCTTCCTGTTCCTGTGGCCTCTCTTTTGCTGGATTATTAGCAGCGACACAAAGCAAGAACAGTAAAGGAGAACAAGGATGGCTCGTGGATTACTACTTTGGATACTTGGGGTGCCCTTCAGTCTTATCGTCTTAGCGTGGGTCTTGGGGTTTCTCCATTAAAGGAAATAGAGTCAAAAGAGGGAAGCTCGCGTCCTGTTGGGATGTCGTGCGCAGAGAGATAGAGACAGAGAACGGGTGCAAGACGGATTTCTCTGCTAAACGGGGAATACTCGCCGTAGGCGCCCCTACCTGCGGAGCACTCGTTCTGCGTGATGTCGTCCTACAAAAAAGGGTAGTGCTCTCCAAGTGAGGTTGGCGAGTATACATTGCTCAGGAACATGCGAAATCCACAGCGTTTTTATGTGACATGTTCTTGGCAGAGCCTTACTGAAATAGCGCTATCAGCCAGTGAACCCCAAGCGAAAGGCGCAGCCCTCTGCGGGGGGAAGAGCATCAAAGAGGTAAAGACCATGGCAGAAATCGATAAAGAGAAGGTGATCGCTGTCTTAAACCGCATCCTCGAACGGGAATTGGCCGGGGTGGTGCGCTATACTCACTACTCCTTCCTCGTGTTCGGTTTTGGGCGCATTCCTCTGGTGTCGTGGTTGCGCGACCAGGCCACCGAATCGCTGACGCATGCACAGCAAGCGGGAGAATGGATTACCACGCTAGGCGCTTATCCGTCGTTGGCTATTGGGCCGCTGTTGGACTCGCATAAGCACGAGACGGGGATCATTTTGCGTGAATCTTTGGAAGCGGAAGCCGAGGCTTTGGCCTTATACCGGGACTTGTTGACGCTGGTGAAGGAGCGTTCCGTGGCGCTGGAGGAGTACGTGCGGCAGATGATTCAGGCGGAAGAAATGCACGCGGCGGAAGTCGACAAGATGCTGCGGAAACCCGGAGAGTTGTCGGCCTTTGCACCGCGCTCCGTGTAATAGGCTCCCCTCACCGCACCTCGGGGAGAGGACGCCTTTCTCTGTGGATGAGCACAACTTAAACAGCTTGTTACTGCGAATCTTGAGAGAAAATGAGGACACTATACGGCGGAATAAGAAGAGAAGCGCGAAATGGATAATGGTCGTAGTCCTCTTGCTCTGCGGTGATATCTCCTGCCAGGCCATCGCCAAAATCCACACTGTACCCTTTCCAGTCGCTATTGAGACGTAATTTCCAAAGCCCTCCTTGAGGGAAACCGATAGCGTAATGCTCATGCGTCTGGTTTGCAAAGTTTGCCACCACAACGACATCATCACCGGGGCCAGATTGATCCCACCGATGAAACGCAATCACCTTGTGTTCCTCATTGACATGATGCACAACCAATCCGTGCCCACAGAGCCCCCGGGTTACCCGCGTACGGTTGAGACGAAGAGCTATCAAATCACGATAAAGGCGGAGAATGCCACGATACTCCTTGCTTAAATCCCAGTCTAACGGCACGGTGTCTTGAAACCATCCTCCCTGGAGAAACTCTTGACCTTGAAACAGCATCGGAATGCCAGGAGCGGTAAACACCAGAGCTGCAGCTAGCGTGGAGCGTTTCTGTGCAAACCAATTATTGGCGTCCTGTCCGTCAATTTCATTCGGCACTCGGGATTTGCCATTCGCTACCTCGTCATGAGATTCACTGTAAATAACGCGTTGAAAAGCATTCCCATTGTAACTATGACTCACGGCCTTCTGGATAGCTTCCATAGACCGGTGTTCATCTTCAGCTCCGATCACTGCGGCACGGATGGGGTGAACAAAGTGACTGTCCCACTGGGCGCCAAAGCCCGCCCCTCCCTCCTCCAGGTCCTTGGTTACCCACTCATTATCTTGCAAGTCTTCGGCAATAGTGAGGCAGGAGGGAAAGCGCTCGCGAATCTCCCCGTTCACCCATTGGCATAAACTCCAGCCATCGGGCAGCGCATCTCCTTGGTCTCCCTTCCCATGAACAGTACGGATATACAGAGTTGCGTCGTAGCGCAACCCATCAAGGTGATACGTTTCGAGCCAAAAGAGCGCGTTGTCTCGAATGAATTGGCGCACTTCTGGTCGACCATAATCAGGCCGAGTCGAGCCCCACGGGGTTTCACTCCGCCAATCATTGTAGAAGTAGATACCGCCGAGATTATTTTCTTGCCAGCCATCAAATTGCCACAAATCAAGGTCACTCGGCCCGAAGTGATTGTAGACGACATCAAGTAGAACGGCGAAGCCCTCCTGGTGAGCCTGTTTGACAAAGTCTTTGAAGGCCAGAGGTCCCCCATAGGAACTTTCTACCGCAAAAATATATGCCGGATTATAGCCCCACGAAAAGTCACCCGCGAACTCGGCAGTGGGCATGATTTGGAGGGCGTTGATGCCAAGGCGTTTCAGATGATGCAACCGTTTAAGAGCATCGTCAAACGTCCCCGGCGTTTCGCTCTCCTCCTTCTGTTTATTGAAGGTCCCAATGTGCAATTCGTAGATCACGAGTTCATTCCAGGAGGGCATCACAAAATCGTCTCCTTGCCAATCAAAGGAAAGGGCAGGGACGATGGCGTTGCCCACCGAACTTGTCACCTCCTGGGCGTAGGGGTCGATACGCGATAATATTTGTTCTCCATTGTGAATCACATATCGATATTCGTGGCCGGGAGCGGCGTGGGCGACATCTGTCACCCAATACCCTTCTCCGAGAGATTCCATCGGATTTGCCTCACTCGACCAATTGTTAAAAGAACCGGAAACATAGACACGCTGCGCATAGGGAGCCCAGACTCGAAAGGTGACTCCATGCGCATGGGGGATAGCGCCCATTCCTGGTTGTCTTTGCGCTGTCGTGCTTTCTCCCATGAGTGTTCTCCTGTCTACATGTGACCTGACTATCGATTCTCGCTCACTGGCACACGAATGAAACCCGCCGATGCCAAAACCAGAGCTCTCAGTGCCTATGGGGAATCTTTCACCAAAGGACTCCACTCAACGATCCCCAATCTTCTCCTTAATTACTCTCCACGTGTCCAGTCCAGAGTTTTGCTCCTTGCTCCCACAACGGAGCGTCGACCGGGTCGAACAACGCAACGTCACCTGCGGCCCGCGCGCGCTCGAACCCTGAGGCTCATCTGCCCTTCGCCCAGGGCACGGGAGAGCAGGGTCACGGGATTCTCGGCAAAGGTCGAAGAAGGTCTTCCCAGCTCTCAGGACGTTGTGACACCACTCAAGGTGGGGAGGCGATCTTGCGCGGATTTGGGATGCAACGGAACACGAGATGGGACATTTCCTCCTGTTCACTTCCCACTCAGCACCAGCAGCGCAAATTTTGACAGCGCCTGGTCAGGCTGCTCGTCGCGCGTCGCGTTTCAATTTCTTCTCCTGCTTGTCTACTTCTACGTCGGCTTCTTTCCTATCTTGCCCTTCTCCCATGAGTTCACTGCGCCGCGTTTCTACTTCCTCCCCAAGCGCCGCGAGACGCGCAGCGGACACCCGTTTCTCCGCCTGGGGAAAGATCTCTTTTTCTTCCTCTCTGACGTGGTGCATGAGGTACTCATTCAGTACCTTCACTTTAGCATCATACTGCTCGTCGTCTGGCTGGATCTCGTGCAGTTCGGACAAGAACATCCTTACGACGTGATGTTCTTCCAACGCTTCACTCACGAGATCTTTCATCGTACGGTGTTCTTTGAAAGCAGGATACACGAAGTCTTCTTCTAGTTGCGCATGAACGGTGAGTGCGTGGCGAATCTGCTCAACGAGGGCCGTTTTCCTCTGCGCCGTGCGATTGCCGCTCAGGCCTGCGAATTCCTTGAACAGCTGTTTCACCATTTTATGATCATTTTTGAGTAGTGCGATAACATCCATATGGACTAGTCCCTTCTGTAAAGACCAGAGTAGCCAGAGAAAGCGAGCAAGTGGCATGCCAGAGAAATCCCAGAGAAAAAACAATAGGCAAAGGAAGGATTGCGCCACTCGGCAGTAGGGTAGCGTGAAGCGCGTGACCCACCTCACTGGCAGTTAGACAAAAGGCGAGGTCGTATAGGGGGTTCATAATGCAGCTGGCCAATCATAAGTGGCATCGTGGCTGGCGGGTTGGTTATCTTGGGTGGGGCGGTGCTCGCCTCGGACACAACCAAAGTCGAGGCGCTTGACCTGACGCCGCAGCGGACGGGAAACAAGGTAAGGAGAAAGTGTTATGGCGCACCCAGCCAACGACATCTACCAAGACATTGCGGACATCTGTGGGGGCGGCACAGTTTTAGTGCGCAGAGTGCGGTGGGCAGTCCATTCGCCGAACGCCTCTTAACGGCGGTGACCACGCTACGCCAACGGGGAGATGTTTTGAACTATTTGACTGTGGCTTGCACCGCGGCAATTTGCTACGAGTCAGCTCCCCCTTGCTTCTGACTTCCTTTGCTCTCTCCCTTAGGGGGCTTGCTCCTCAGCTGTGCGATTACTCCTCTATCTCTTTATGTGGAGCTGGTATCAGTGCAAATAAGTTGACAATGTCCTACGGGTGTTTACATACTGTTCCCCGGCAATTCCCCAGATTCTCTCTTTTCGCAACAATGATGTATCGAGTTCGGCCACAGACCCAACTATTACAAGGCGCCCACCATAAAGGAGAACTATCTCAAGGGGGTCTTCTGTACTGTCCACAGGGCGCCTCGTACTTACTCTCGGCCGTAGAGACAACATGTGGAGTTGGTATGGCTTTTGCGTCCCTCCTCTGTTGGGTCCGCTCATCACGGGGGCTCAAGGAAAGGCGATATTTATCATAACTCAAAGACTTCTACTCTGATTGCTCGGGGTACTGTTTGGTCTGATTGTACAGCTAGGGCTATTGGGGGTTTTGCATTAATCTCGCTCTCTATGGAACTTCTCTGCCATGGACCCGTGTAGGCTTGCTCGGAGCCAAGCGTTCCTCTAGGTGAAACTCCTCACCTACGTTCGTTGGAGGTGTGAAAGACAATCTATGCCGACTTCTTTCTGGGCGTCCCTCTTTGAAGCACCGACACCCCTGATGTACGTGGCGACCTTTGCCCTGCTCGTCACGCTCGGCTCCCGCGGCCAGGAGGTCATCGTTCCTCTGGCGCTCGCGGTCATGCTGACCTTTATCCTCACTCCCCTCGTCACCGCCCTGGAACGCCATCGCCTGCCCCGGGTGGTAGCGGTTACCCTCGTCATGGTATGTACGCTGGGAGTCGTCGGCGGGTTGGGATATGTGTTCAACCGTCAATTTCGGGACCTGGCGGCCCAGATGCCGCGGTATTCTGACACGATTAAGCACAAGTTTGCCACGTTGCGCGCCAGCCGCACGGGGGCGATCACTGACATTGAAAAAACCGTCGCCGAGGTCAGTCACGAACTCGACAAACAAGAAGTGGAGAACGCACAGCAAGGCCGTAAACCAGTGGACGAGCAGGCCCTCACCGTGCAGAAGAATGTCCAGCCGGTGCTCATCGTCCCGAGCGAACCTACCGATGTCGAACGATTCCAGAGGCTGATCACGCCTGTCTTCGGGCCGCTCACGACGGCGGGTATCGTCCTTGTCTTGACGATCTTTATGTTGCTGCAGCGTGAGGACCTCCGCAATCGTTTCATTCGATTGGTAGGCCAAGGACGAGTGACCGTTACGACCCGAACGCTCGATGAAGCTGGCCAGCGCATTAGCCGCTTCTTACTCACCCAGTCAGCCATCAACGCCGGGTTTGGGCTCGTTGTTACGGTAGCGTTGTATTGGATCGGTGTGCCGTATGCCATCCTTTGGGGCGTTACTGCCGCCTTCCTGCGCTTCGTGCCGTATGTCGGGTCGTTCCTCGCTATGCTCATGCCCACCGCCCTAGCCTTTGTGTTGTTTGAAGGGTGGTGGCACACCCTGACAACCGTGGGCCTATTCCTGATATTGGATGCCGGGACCGCCAATGTAGTCGAGCCGCTGTTGATCGGGCATCATACGGGTGTCTCTTCTCTCGCCTTGCTTGTGTCGGCGTTGTTCTGGACGTGGTTATGGGGACCCATGGGCTTAGTCTTATCTACGCCGATTACCGTCTGCTTGGTCGTGTTGGGTAAGCACGTGTCGGGCTTAGAATTTCTGGCCGTCTTATTGGGGGACGAGCCTGCTTTGGACACTGAGATCAGCTTCTATCAACGCCTCCTGGCTGGTGATGAGGACGAGGCCAGTGAGATTGTCGAACAACATTTGCAGGGCACTTCCCGGGAGCAGGTCTTCGATGACGTACTCATCCCTACCTTACTCTTGGCCGAGCGGGATCGAGTGCGCGAAGCGATCTCGGAATCCGAGCAGCAGTTTGTATTACAGACGACCCGCACAATTGTTCAACAGCTGGCGGATGCTCAGATTCGTGGAGATACGACAGTCGGTGCAGTACAAGACAACGTCCCGCCTCCGGGGCAGCCCCAGGGGCACATACTGGGCGTGCCCGCCCGCACCCTGGGAGACCAAGCCGCGCTAGAGATGCTTAGTCAACTGTTTGATCCCCTCACTTGTGAGGTAGAGCAATTGTCAACTGCAACACTCGCCTCTGAGGTGGTGATGGCCATTGAACAGGGCGCACCCGACCTCCTCTGCATCACCGCGCTGCCGCCGGGGGGGTTGAACCAGACTCGCTATCTCTGCAAGCGTGTGCGAACCCAATTCCCAGAGGTGCGGATTGTCGTTGTGCGGCCCGGAGTGTTGGTCGACACGGACAAGACCAACCAGCGCCTACTCGAAGCAGGGGCCACCACCATCGCCACGAGTGTGACGGAAGCTCGCATGCAAGCTATCCAATTGCTCTTGCCAGTCTTGATTCGGCCGGTCAAACCGGACAACGACCTTGGCCCCGCGCCATCGGCAGGAGCCCTCATGTAGAAGCACCTGCTGTGCTGTAGCCCCCGGGTTGGGAGAGCGTCTAAGGAATGTAGGGAGAATGTCATGAATATTTGGTCAGGTCAGCCATGCAGCGCACGGCGTCGGAGCGCTTGTGAGCAGAGCATTCCTTCGAGAACACTACCGACTTGAGAACGAACACGTATGCACTTCAAACGGATTGATCAGTTGCGCGGGGTCGCCGCGCTTGCCGTCGTGCTTTGCCACGCGGCGGTGTCAGCCGAGACTGTCGTCGTCGCTCCTTCCCAGCAATCATGGCATTGGGCAGCCTGGGTGCTGGGGTGGGGCTATCTCGGCGTTCCCTTGTTCTTCGTGATCAGCGGCCTCTGTATTCACCTACCCAGCGCACGCGCGAGGGCGGCGGGTCACTTGGCGCCGCCGGATTGGCGGCGCTTCTTCCAACGGCGCTTTTGGCGGCTTTATCCTCCCTACCTCGCGACCCTGGGAGTGGCTGGCGGTCTCCTGCTCGGGAGCCGGGGGGCATTCCCGGTGGGTTGGCGTGGAGTGCTGGCGCAGGTATTCCTGGTTCACACGTTCTCTCCCACGACCTTTGACGGCTTAAACCCCCCGGCTTGGTCGCTGGCGGTGGAGACGCAGCTCTATCTCGCGTACCCACTCGTCTGGACGCTCTTCGCGCGCTTCGGGGGCTGGCGCGGGCTCAGCATCGTGATGCTCGTGACCTTGCTCTTTCGGACCAGCCTGAACTTCGACTGGGTGCCGGTATGGTGCGGCGGCGTAGTGTGGGAGTTTTTCTTAGCGCGGTGGTTCGAATGGGCGCTTGGCGCTCTGGTGGCGCTCTGGGCAGTCGGCAGCGTGCCGCTGCCGCGCCTCGCCCGGGCTCCCTGGATAGCTGGGCTCGCGCTGGCGGTGGCGGTGCGCGCCGAGTGGGAGATGTGGCGGAGTGGCTGGTACACCCTTAAAGAACCGCTCTACGGGGTTGCCTTCGCGCTGTTGGTAGTGGCAGCCCTGGAGCGCGAGCACACCGGCAAGCCGACAGCGAGCACTGCGGTCGGCCGCTGCCTCGCCACGGTTGGAGGCTACTCGTACAGTCTCTATCTCTTGCACCGCCCGCTCCAATTTGCCTTCGAGCCCCTAGTGGGGCGGTTGGCATCCGCACGGTTCCTTGGTCTCCAGCCGCTCACGGCGAGTTTACTCCTCATGACTGCGACTACACCGTTGGTGCTGATCGCCGCACGCATCTTTTATCGCTACTGTGAGGCGCCGTGTGTAGAGATATCCCAGCGGATTGGGCGCATGCCGCAACCGGATGTGGTCAAGGTGCACGCCCGTGGGTAATGGGGTGCTGCAAAGTCGAAAAGATACGGCAAACTCGACCTTCTATGGGTCCACAACCTTTGGCTGGGAGCCAGGAAGCGTAAAAAAGAATGTCGCCCCTTGTCCAGGCGCCGACTCCACCCAGATGCGTCCCCCGTGTTGTTCAACAATTCTTTTGCAAATCGCCAGCCCCATGCCCGTGCCTTCATATTCACGCCGCGTATGGAGGCGCTGAAAGACCTGAAAGATGCGTGCGGCCTGCTGTCGGTCAATCCCAATCCCATTATCCTGCACCGCAAACCGCCAATACTGGTTCTCCTGCTGAGCGCTGAGACGAACGCGCGGTGGCCGCTCCTCACAAAACTTCAGCGCATTCCCGATCAGATTTTGAAACAGTTGCCCTAGGCGCGTGGCGTCTCCGAACACGATAGGCAGGGGCGTATGGGTGATTGCGGCGCCACACTCCTCAATCCGCACCTGTAAGGCCTCCAGTACCTGCCGCAAGAGGGCCTCACAATCGACCGCCTGGAACGTTGGCCTTTCCCCTGCCTTGGTGTAGGCTAGAAGGTCAGTGAGCATCTGCTGCATCCGCTGTGCGGCATCGGTGACAAAGGTTATGTATTCGTGCGCGGAAGGATCAAGTTGGCCTTGGGTCCGCCGCGCCAGTAGTTGCACGAAACTGCGTACCGTGCGTAAGGGCTCGGTGAGGTCATGGGAGACAATATAGGCAAATTGCTGGAGCTCAGCGTTGACGCGCTGGAGTTCGGTGAGTAGTCTCTCCCTTGCAGCCTCAGCCTGCTTGCGCTCGGTGATATTGCGAGCGATCTTCGAAGCCCCGATGATCTTCCCCTGCTCGTTCCGCAGCGGGGAAATGGTGATCGAGACGTCCAGCAACTGTCCCCTCTTGGTTCTCCGGACTGTCTCGAAGTGGTCCACCCGCTCCCCTCGGCGCAGGCGCGCCAGAATCATGTCCTCCTCAGCGTACCGCTCCTCCGGCAGGATGCGGAGAATGGACTGCCCGATCATCTCTTCTGCCCGGTAGCCGAAGATCCTCTCCGCGCCCGCATTCCAGCTGGTCACAATGCCCTCAAGTGATTTGCTCACAATAGCGTCCTCCGAGGACTCCACGATAGCCGCCAGGCGTAGACTCGCTTCGGCAGCCTGCTTCTGCGCCGTCATATCTCTGAAGAGCACCGCCACACGTCGCTGCGTGCCGTCGTCGACGCGAAAGGCATAGAGATCCAATTCCCGCCCGTGGGTCACCAGCGTACGAGTAAACCGTCGAGGCTCGCCGGTGCGCAGCACCACATCATACGTTGCCCCCCATTCCTGCGACTCTCCGGGAAAGACCTGCCCAATGGTTTTCCCTATCACATCGCCCACGCCTGTGTGCGCCGCGAAGGCTGGATTGGCTTCCACGTAACGGAACTCTACTGGAGTGTCCATTGTCCCTCCGACCTTCTCCATCAGACAGAAGCCCTCGTCGATCGCATTGAAGAGCTGGCGGTACTGTGCTTCCGAGGCGCGCAGGGCAGCCTCGGCGGCCTTGCGCTCAGTGATATCGATGAACGAGTTGGCAATCCGCTCCCCGATTTTGACCGTCAGCGTGCGGAACCAGCCGGCAATGCCATCGGCCTCGTAGTACAACTCCCGCTCATAGGCTTGCCCCGTCTCCAGCACCTGCACGTAGGGGGTGAAGAGTTCGTGGTGATGGAGATTGCCGGGCAGGGTCTGGGACAGTGACTGGCCAATCAATTCCTCAGCCGTGCGATGCAGCAGCGCGAGCGCCATGGGGTTCGCGTACTCGGTCACAAAATCTATGACCTGCCCCTGTGCGTCACGTACGGCCCGCAGCATGGTGAAGCCATCCAGTGAGCCCTCTTGGGCCAAGCGAAAGCGTTCTTCGCTGCGCCGTAAGGCCGCTTCCGCTTGCCGCCGCTCGCTGATGTCGCGAAACACCAGCACAACGCCCTGCAACCGTCCCTGCGCATCACGGATAGGAGCCGCGCTGTCGTCAATAGGCAACTCCCGGCCATCTTTCGCACATAAAACCGTATGATTAGCGAGTCCTGCCACGGCGCCCGTGTGCAACACTCTGGTCACCGGGTTTTCCACCAATTGCCGCGTCTCTTCATTGATAATGTAGAATATCTCGGTCAGCGGCCTCGCCATCGCGTCTGCCGTCGTCCAGCCAGTTATGGCTTCGGCCATAGTGTTCATGAAGGTGACAACCCCGGCGGGGTTCGTAACGATCACGCCATCTCCGATGCTGGCGAGTGTGACCTGAAAGTATTCGCGTTGGGCGCGCTCGATTTCCTGGGCGTCCTGCAAGGCGGCTGTACGTTCGACCACGCGTCGTTCGAGCTGCTGATTCAACGCGGCTAGGGCCTGCTCGGCTTGCCGCCGCTGGCGGAGCTGTCGTTGGATAATGGCGCCGAATGCCGCCATGAAAAGCAAAGACAAGGCGCTGCCGCTCCCAAGCACCCTGAATGTCAGGCGCGCCGTCTCTACGGATTCTTGTTCTCGCCGCCGCAGCAAGTCGTGTTCTTCCTGTTCCATGGTTTGCATGAGACTGCGGATGTCGTCCATTATCTGCTTTCCCTGGCCTGCTAGGAGGAGCTGCTGAGCAGCCTCAAATCCCTGATGTGCACGCAGGGCAACTCCTTCTTGGTTCAGAGCGACCCGCTGCTCGATAAGCGGGCGGAGTTCAGCAAGACGCCGTTGTTGCTGTGGATTGTCGGCGGTGAGGCGCTGGACCTCTTCCAGCAGAGGAGGGAGCACTCTTTGCGCATTGTGGTATGGCTCTAGGTAGGATTCCTCACCAGTAATCACATAGCCACGGTGCCCGGTTTCGATGTCCTTGAGGAGCGATAAGGTCTGTTCCAGGGCAGTTGTGACGGTATGCGTGTGCACGATCCACTGGTTCGCATCAATCAGACTACGGGTGCTATGGTATGACAGCACGCTGAGGCTCAGCATAATCAGCAGCGCTGCACCGAACCCGCCCACAATGAAAATGCCCACGCGCGGGGGGCGTAGAGCCGCGGCTTCGCTCGGTTGGGACAACGGTAAAGTGTTATGAATATGAACCAAGGACTCATTCATGGTCGCTGCCTCACGAGAGCTAACTTCAAGGAAGAAGAGAGAGGAAGAGGGAAGACAACAGTAAGCCAGTTTCCTTGTCTTTACCATTGCTCCGTTTTGTTGACTCGTTAGTGTCTTCCCGAACTCTTGCCTTGCTGAGAATAGTCACTGTCTCCTCAATATACGTCTCGCTAGACGAGTATCGCACGCGACCACATGGGCGTGCTCCTTTTATTTTTGGTTTCCGGCCAATTTTGCACGTTCCGTTTTTTAGCTCACCGCCAACCGCGCCCGCCGACCCCAGAATTCAACGATCAGATGCACAAGGCTCAGGTAGGCGTCTAAATCCGAGGGTTTTACACAACAGGCTGCAGCACTAAGGTCATAGAGCTGCCGCCAAGACGAGGTCAGGCCGCAACGCTTGAGCGTATGACCCTTCCCAACTGCGAACGCCAGGCGCAGACGTTCCTCCAGAGTTTCAATTTCGGTGAGCCGGGCGCGCAGTTGCTGTTCGATATGCTGCCGCCGGATAATCTCCTGCTGCAAGGCGGTACTGCTCTGCTGTAACGCCTGCGTGCGCTCCTGCACGAGCGTTTTCTGTTCGGTAATATCCTGGCTCGCCTCGATTCTGGACACGGGAGGCGGCGGCGTCCTTGTGACTATCTCAGCCATGTCTGATCCTTCTCATCTTGGTGATTGTTGCGGATGGTGCGCGGCAAGACAATAGTTCCTGCCTCGGTTCGGTCGGCATTCCGGCAGCACCAGCCTCACATGACGACGCGCCCTAGGTCATTCTTCCGGCCGATAGGACTGCCCGTCGGTATACAAATCTTGAGAGACGGCATACTGAGCCATCTCCTCAACAAAAGTAACCTGGTGACCGAAACGGCGCTATTCAGATCCGGCAAAAAATAGCGTAATCGTGGATATTCCCTATGAAGGCAGCTACCTCTCAGATAGGCAATGACGCCCCACTGTATAGAGAGCAAGAGAAGCACGCCGAGCGGATACAATAGAGCCCCAAGCATCTCGCTGCTGAACCTCCAAGTAGTACTTGGCGGTGATTCGGCAGCGGATGGAGGTAGAGCCGGATATGCCCATGAGCATAGTGGGGAGCAAAGCGAATCGACACCGGGTCTGGAGAGAGAGACTCGACGACCCGGCAGCACCTCGCTTTCCCTCTCGGGGACGATAAGAGTCTGCGCGCTCCAGTCTACTGGGAAACACTACCTCCCGTGTATCAGCAGCACGCGGGAATCTCTCTAGATCACGATGTCGCGTACACCAGGGTCATTCCCTCTACCCAACACCTCTCTCTTTCCAGGCACACCCGCACGACCACACAGGGAGAATGCTGCCATGACCTATGACGACACTGGTGCTCTTGGCCGGTGCACCCCATGTGCTCGTTCTCGCCACACCGGACCTCTTCTTTCAGCACCCTGTCCGCCTGCCTCTGTCAGGTCACTCTCCCGCGAGGTTCCCCTTCCCTGGCGCGCCCGAACAACGGCGAGACTTGCGGAGTCCTTCGCAACGTTGCGCACGCCTCCTATCGAGTCACGTCGTCCACGGCTCGATCGAGTTTCTTCCCGGCCTTCTCCGCAGGCCCAGGCGGGTGCACGGCGTCTTTCATGTCCTCAACCGCTCGATCAATGTCTTTCCCTGCTCGCTGCGCAGGTCCTTGCCGCTCACATCCCGTCGTCACCACCATGCCCCCTCCCAATATGATAAGCCCCACGACGATGGCTACTTGCTGCTTCATGGTCTTCCTCCTATCCTCTGGATTGGTTTTTCTGAGCTCGCCTGCCTTATCCCAAGCCCGATAGCAAACACAGCAATAGATGGGCCAAACGAACCAAGGGACCCGAGCGTAAAAAAAGCTAGAAAGTTAGTGCGCGTGTCCCCAAGCGGTGGCACTTTCCCTACAGCAGCGTGAACATTTTCCCCACGACCGTGCGCTGGTGCTCTCTAGCGGGTAGCGACTGGAGGCAGAACGGCCATAAGACCACGAGCGGATGCTTCCTCTCCTAGGGAGAACACAACCTGAAGGCGCCAGCATGCGCTGTCTCGGCGCAGGACTGAGCGTGAGGGTAAGAGAGACTTGGGCAATAAAAAGAGACCCTATGGGCTCCATAGCAGATTGACACAAGCTAATGAGTAGCCCTTACTCCTGAGAGGAAACGACACAATCGACTAGGACTTCCGTAGGCAAGGGAAGCGACATAGAGGTAGAGGCAGGGTTGTTGACCGTATTGATGAAATGTAAAAATCAAGACCTGATCTGACAAAGTGTGATAGTGTTTCTCGTTGTCAGGTTGCTCATAGTGTCCGATCGTCTACGCGGCTAATACTTTCTCCTTGGCTAAGGGAAGGGTGTCTAAGCACGTCTGCATCGGGGTGCGTCCATAACACCACCGGCCCTGATGCCCCCGCTCTTGGTTATAGTAACGTATCCATTCGTCCAAGTCCGTTTGGAGCTCCGCCAACGAGGGGTAAATCTTCTTCCGAAACGTAATGCGATAGAACTCATCGAGTATCGTCTTCTGCCGCCGTTCGACTATCCCGTTCGTTTGCGGACTCTTGACCTTGGTGCGGGTATGATCGATGTTTTCGATCGCTAAGTACAACTCATACTCATGGCTATCGGGACTGCCGCAGTATTCCGTGCCCCGATCCGTAAGAATCCGACTCAACGGCACCTCCTGGGCATCAAAAAAGGGCACGACCTGGTCAGTGAGCTGATCCGCGGTCGTCAGCGCCGTCTTGTGGTCGTAGAGCTTGGCGAAGGCCACTTGGGAGTAGGTATCGACGAAGGTCTGTTGATCGAGGCGGCCCACGCCCTTTAACGTGCCCACATAGCACGTATCCTGGGCTCCACAATAGCCCGGACATTCACTCTCAATCTCGCCCTGGGCTTCTTTGTCCACCTTCGCCTTCTCTACCGCCGCCAGCTGCACCTCGATCAGGATAGGACTCTCCCGGGCGACCTGGGCCTCTAGCGCCCGCAGGCGCTTGTTGAGGTTTTTCAAGCCATTTCGTTCCCAGAGCCATTCCGTTCCCAGACACATCGCACCCCTGCCGCCGAGATGGGAATCCCGCGTGTGGCCAACTCAGTGGCCGCCCGCAGCTGGCCCCAGGCGGGTTGTTCTAACACAATCCCCCAGACTGCCTCTTCCACGTCGGGAGCGACACGATTTTTAATATGCGGTTTGCGCCGCTTCAACTCCTGCAAGGCCGCTTCGCCGCCGTCGTCGCACAGCTCTTTAAAGCGCTAGAAACTGTCGCGCCTATACCCCCTCACTTTCCCAGCCTGGGACACATTCCCCAATTGCTTGGCTAACTCCAACAAGCCTACCTTGACCTTGATTACTTTCTGCGCCGTATTCATTTCGTTGCCTCTTTCTGCCCTTCCGGGCCGTTAGACAACGAAGACTTACCATACTGTTAGATGACATTCTAACTTTTACAGATGAAATGGACCTTCATGTCTATGCAAGATCGAACGCGACGACCCCTCCGCTACGATTCCACAACCTGAATGCTTTGACTAAACAACACATCAATCCGTTATCATATACACGGTTATCAGTCGCTATGGGAGATATCACCTTGTCATTGTTCCTACGTGACAACAGGCCCTGAGGTATCGCTCTCTTCGTCCCCTCTTCCCCTCGGTGGCCTTCCTCTGTCTTCCAATAGAAGAAGGCAACTCTCTTATCAGGTGCTGTATTAATTTGGTTGATCCCCTCCCTATACTACGCAAATCCCAATGGGTTCGGGATGCCCATCAACCAAAACTGATACACTACCGGGTGCCTATTACCGACACCTGGATCCACACCAGCATGTCGTCGGCAAGCGGAGGACGCAACAGCTGGAGCGCAAACATTTGACGCTGCGGACTCGGATCAAACGGTTGGTGCGGAGAAGTGTTTGTTTCTCAAAATCCATCCACATGCATGATCTCCTCATCGGCCTATTCATTAACCGCTTTGAGTTCGGTCTGGCTGTCTAAACTAAGGCACATCAACTAAACTGGTACAGTACCCTGCCCTTCAATGAGCTCATAGGCTCCCTTCCCCGGTTCAACGATCGTCTTCTCCCTCCGTCGCAGCGTATCTCCTCCCTTCCACACACCTCTCTTTGGTTGCCTTAGCTGGTTTTTCACGCTCCTGCCAGAATCTTGGTATGCACCCAGTACGGCTGGACAGCTGCTATCGATTGGAATAGTATCATATAGTTGGGTGGTTATTCGTTCTGTGGGTATGAAGGGAGCATAGTGGTAGCGCCCGAACTTGACCCAGGATGCCGGGTGTCGCAACACCGCCAGCTGGCCAAAGAGATTATTGCATGAGCAGTTTGAAACAGCCTCAATACACATAAGAGAAACCTCATGGACTATTTCGTACCATCGCTGCTCAACGACCTCGTAGGTGAGGCAGAACAGGACGCGCTCGTTGTCCTTGACTTGCTCGCGAACACCCCCGATGGGGGCATAGTCGACCCGGGCGCGCTCGTTCTGAGCGACCCGCAAGCACGCCAGAAACTCGAGCGGGATCGGAAGAACCGCTTCGCGCTCATGCTCGAAACGCTCACGGACAAGTACGATAACGCCGTGCGCACCAGCGCGCTCATGGAGGACATCGCCGCGGGACGCTGTTCCTTCGTGCTCTTCCTCCGCGGGTTCTCGCAGAAAGAGACCTACGATGCAACCGGCAGGTACGGCTACGAAGCGGACCTTGAGGAATATCAGGCGCGTTTCGATCTGGCCGTGGCGATTGCACCGGTCCCTACGGTGATCGTGCGCAACCCAGCGACCTCCGAATCACTCGTTGGAGTGTTCGCGGGCGCGGAGAACGCAGCGACAACAACCTTCGCCATCGATCTGGACGACACGTGGGAACGGGCCGTCGAATCTCTCGTGCGGACCGCGTCATACATAGTAGTGAGGAATGCCATTCCTGGTTCGGGCCTTGACGCTGAACTTGCCATGCTCCGGAAACACGACCGGTTGAATGACACCTTCTTCTCGAATCCGGAGAACGCACCCGCGAATGCTGGTAGCGCTACAGCGCAGACGTTGGACGACAACGCCTACGGACGGATGCGCGCGGCAAAGCCGCGTCCGGTTCCGCCGGGTGTCGCACTGCCATCGCCTCCAACCTGCTTGTGGATTCAAGGCCAGCGGAGACGCACTGTTGGCGAGAATGCGTTCTTCATCTTCGACTACCTGAACTCTCTATCGACCCGCGGCCAGTCCATGCCGCGCGATCTGCAGGGCCGCCTCCTTTTCTCGACTGTGGCGGCTAGTGTCGGACTTGAGCGGCTCGACCTGCTCATCGCGACGCTCAGCTCATATGCGGCGGTAGTCGGCCAGTATCGGCCAGATGAGCTACTAGATCCTGGCGCAGTGCTGCACGACTATAGGAACATTCTCGCTAGCGTCGCCGGCGCCATCGACTCGGCGGGCGACACTGGCGACGTGCTCGACTTCCGTGATTTTGCGCGGCTGCGAGAGTTGATGGCAGCAGGGGAAGACCCTGAGCGCTTGATTCACGCTACGATGCGCGTCGTCCCGCGCATGCAAGTGCGGTTCAGGTTGCCCAAGGTGTAAATTGGTAGTGTTTCTAAATTGTTATGGGGTGTTTAGACGAGATTGCCAAACTCATAGCGATTGACAAAGAGCTTTCAGGGCCTTCCTCACAGGAAGCACGTATCGGTAGCAGAGAGGGGGCAGATGTATATCGTTGCCCCACGCCCAGGAAGAGCCAGTCCCACTGCACGGCAAACACGTTGGAGAACGCCGCTAGGACATGATGCGGGACGGGAAAGCCCTGTTCCTAGGCCAGCTATCGCGTGGGTCTCGACGTCGAGCAATTGCGCCACGTGCCCCCAAGTGAGTCCGTGTTCGTTGCGCACGAGGAACAACCGCTCCCCGAGTTTGTGAAGTTGTGTGGTGCTCCAGACCGGATAGAGCAGGATGAGAAGATTCACTGTAAGTGAGTATTATCAATCCTTCATGCTGTTTTCTTGAGTTGAGTCCCCAAAACTACAATAGCCGCAATCACGGTGCGAACCTTCTCGTGCTCCGATGTTTGCATCGGTCGATAGGGGTGCACGAGACAACACGAGCGATAATGGTAGCAATGGACGTTCTCGGCACCCAACTCAAGGATGCCGCCTGAGGCAGCTCTCGTAAAGTCACGTATAGTGACATGTTATCTTGCGCAATTTGTCCAAAGCACCAGACAATTTCGCAAACTCTTGTTGTTAGTGCTTAAGATGCGCGAAGACAGTAAGAGGGTGAGAGCGAGCACTGGGACTCCGTTTAGCATACAGATGCAACGTTGTTCCTACCCCCCACGGGGCCAGCAGGGAAGCAAGCAGACAGCAGAAGAGAGATCGCAAAGAGTGATCATCTTCGCTGTTGTCACTCGTGTCTCCGTTTTTTTGTAAAGAGGCCTTATCGGACATTCCAGTGATGGGGAGATGTTGCCCTACCATTTTGACCGGCTAGGGTGGGACATCGGCTCGAGAGGGTTTTTGTCTTTCCGCAATGGAACACGGGATGTCCTCCGCAGGTAGCCCGAGCACCCTCATGTGAGGTCGTGCAGGGACTTTGTTGACCCTCATCTTCTCCCTTGCAGGAAGCTTTGCCCAAAATGTCAAAACGGTTACCGCCGGTTGCGGGGTGTGTAATGCGAGAGTCCTACATCTTGTGTAGGAGCCCGAGTTTTTAGGCAAAGCTCTTGCAGGGAGAGGGCGGCACGCGCGGAGCGCGTGCGGGTGAGGGTGGCTTCTCGGTCCACTTAACCGGAAACCGCTGGAGTGCTTTTACTGCGGAGCATGAGGGGAGGGGCAGGGAATCCGCTTGTTTTCGTACGAAAAGTACCCCGAGGCCCCGGACGGGAACTGCTGGTAGAAGTAGCCCGCACCAGCTCGGTCGAGATCAGCATTGAGACGATCAATGTGAAACGAAGATGTACCGAAGATGCCGAAGCCAGTGGGGCCATTACAGGAATACGGCAGGGTAAAACGAATTTCCGCAGCAGTCCCACAGGCAGTGCCAGTGACGGCACAGCCGCTGTCGCTCAACGAGTAGCCGTTGAACGCCTTGCACGTGCCGGCGGCGGGAAACGAGAAGTTGTTCCCCACTAGTATATTACCGTAGGTCTGGTCAAGAAAACACATGTCCGCCGCCCAGCTAGGGGTACTGCCGAGCAGGAGCATGCCGAGCCCCAGCGTCGCCACCGTCGTGCGCAAAGCCTTTTTAAAATTCGTTGTCATCGGTCTGTTCTCCTTTCTGAGAGTTTAAAGGTTCAAGTGAGTGTTCCATCTACGCCTTTGCCATCGAGCCATCTTATTCGTCGCTTCTGTCGTGGTGCTCCTTTCGTTTACGCCCATAGTTGCGAGCGGTTGGTTGTGAGTGATGAGGTCTCCGACCGGCGCAAGCCGGAATCCGGGACGGGCGGCACTGGATTCCGGGTCGCATTCTCTTCTCGGCGAAGCATCGGAGGGATCAGGACCCGTCCGACGAGACCCCTGCCTTAGGGTTGCCGCGATCGCTTCCCGTACGCCGAAGTGTCCGCTCGCGCAGAGCGCGAGAATGACGTCGGTCAGCGAGGTGTCAGTGAGCGAAGTGAGTGATCCTGCCTGTGTCTGTATGGTGACTTCTCCTGTGGTCGGCGAGGCCAAGACGCAACGTGTGTACGCGTTTCCCTCTGTGCTCACAGCGCCCCGTAGTTTTGCAGGGCGTGGTAACAGATGTAGGAGAGGAACGTGGCCATGCCGACGGTCACGGCGACAAAAGCCATCTCACAGAGTGTTTGTTTGTTGACGCGACGCATCAGCCGTTCCCAGGTTGAAGACTGGACGCAGGGAAACGCATCCGCGGGGCGTACTCTTAAAATGTTCGTGGTGTTCCTGGGTTATGCTCCTTGTTTCTTCCTGCGTGTGGGTTGTTCTGCTTAGAGAGGCGTAACAAAGGAAGGAACAATTGTTCACTGCAGGGGAGACAAAAACGAAGAGGGTTCTCCAGGAATGCGTTTAGTATTGTAGGACAAGCACAGGATGGCGTAACCGCTCAGAGGGGGAGCAGGGCAAACGCATGTTAAACAAACAGCACTTTCGTGAGATACTCATTGTCCCAGCCAGCTTTGAGCCGTTTGGCTTTAATCCCCATGCGACAGCTCCTCTCCTGGCGCAGCAAGCTCAACGCCAAATGGCGCAAGACCGCAAAGTTCTCGGCCGCATAATCGCGGCGTAGACGACTCTGATCTTCCTGAAAGACGACGTCCAATACCCAGTGGAGTCCATTCTCAATGCCCCAGTGGCCACGCACCGCTTGGCCAAACCGCTGCACGTCGCTCGCTAGACTCGTCAGATAGTAGCGGTGCTCCACCGTGGTCTTCTCCCCCACCGTGCGCGTGGCCTCTACCAGCCCAAGGCTTTGTAACCCCGGCCAGTGGGCGGTCGGCACTAACCAGGCGACCTCGCTCACCAGCCAGTACCGCCGCTCCTCAATCCGTCCATGATCTTTCTCCACTGTACGGTATGTCGTATGGGCCACCTGAGCAAAATCCCGTGCATGCGCCCAGCGCAAAAAGCTGTCCACTTCCTCATAGAGCGTCCCCTGATTCCCCTTGAGGGCCAGCACATAGTCCGCCTCCTTGTCGACGATGCGCTGGGCAATCTCCCGCTGACAGCCCATCGCATCAATCGTCACTAAACACCCTTCCACCGCTAAGAGGTTGAGGAGTCCAGGAATGGCGGTGATCTCGTTCGATTTCGCGTCTACCTTCTCTTGCCCTAACACCAGCTGATTGGCTGTGGCCCAAGCGCTCACCAGCGTAATCGCTCCCTTCCCACTGGCTCGATCAAAGGAGCGGCACAACGTCTTCCCGTCTATCGCAATCACCGCTCCTGCCGTCACGTCACTGAGCGCCCGAATCCACCGCAAAAAACACCCCTGTAATTCCCCCGGATCTAGCCGCGCCAGCACCCGCGCAAAGGTGTCATGGGTCGGAATCCCGTTGGGCAGCGCCAAAAACTCCCGCAGCCACTCCTCCTTGGCTTTGCCATAGGCTTCCCTCTCCACCCAGCTGTCCGCCCCACAAATCACCGCGCAGAGCGCAATCACCAAAATATCCAGCAAGGCGTGACGCTTGCCCCGCTCCACCCGCGGGTTGGTGAGGTCGGCAAAATACTCGCTGATGCGCACGCTCAGGTCCTCGGCCATCGTCGGGGTCCTCCCTTCAAGGGGCTCCCATTGCCCAGGGCTAGAGTTTATCCCCCCTCGGTTGCTTTGTCTGGTCGCTCTCGACTCGCGACTTTGCTTTTCTTTACATGCGTTTGCCCTGGGCGGGACGCTACTTTGTGTTGTGGGGGTCAAGAATTTATCGTAAGGTTTTGCAGAAAGGAGCGTATGCGGGGACACTATATCGTGCTGGTGCGCGGTCATGCGGCAGTCGTTGTGTTCCCACAGAGGGGGACAAAGCTGATTCCCTCTTGGAAACGAAGACCACAGCAGACCTGACCGGCAGTGCGGGATATGTCTTGCTTGGCAGGGAACCATTCGTACAAGGACACTGCTCTCAACCACAAGGGAGATTCCAAGAGCACCGTGAGTACAAAGGGGCGACGGGGACAGAAATCGCAGAGGCCAGGGCTCTCGACACCAGGGACAATTCCCACTGGACTGACCCTCCGGCAGACGTTGCGAGGACATACGAATTTTATTTCGCGCCTGGCGTGGTCGCCAGACGGGAGTCTCCTGGCTTCAGCCTCGTTCGACCGAACGGTCAAATTGTGGGATACGCACGGGGGCGAACTGCGCTACACACTGGAAGGGCATGCGCTCAATATCCATAGTGTGGCGTGGGCCCCGCATGGGCGGCTGCTGGCCTCGGGATCGTGGGATAAGACGATCAAAGTGTGGGACAGCGACACCGGACGCCTGCACCGGACGCTGACCGGACACTCGGGTACGGTCTTCAGTGTCGCATGGGCCCCGCAGGGGCAGCTGCTGGCGTCCGGCTCCTCTGATCGCACGGTGCGGCTGTGGGAGGTCGAGAGCGGGCAACGACGTGGGACGCTGGCGGGGCATGCCAACGCGATCAATTGTGTGGCGTGGGCGCCAGACGGGCGCCTGCTCGCGTCGGCGGCGAATGACGAGACGATCCGGCTCTGGGACTCCACCACTGGGCGACTGGTCCGCACGCTACGCGGGCACTCCCGGGCGGTGTTGAGCGTGGCATGGGCGCCTAGTGGGTCGCTCTTGGCCTCCGGATCCCATGAGGCCAGCATTCGCCTGTGGGAGGCGGAGACCGGTCACGAGGTGCAGGTGCTTGAAGGACACACGGGGTCAGTGGTGAGTGTATCCTTCTCGGCCGATGGGCGCTTTCTCGCGTCAAAGTCCCGTGACAATACCGTCCGGCTTTGGCGCACGGATACCTGGGAGATGGTCGCGCGTCTGGATGAACCCGGATCGACCCGCGGGCTGTCCGGGCTGACGTTCCATCCACAAGCGCCGTTGCTGGCCACATTGGATGAGGGGATCTGGGTGCGCAGTGTGGGCTATGAGGACCGAGCGATCCGCGTTTGGGAGTTTGATCCACATGTGCTGCTTGGGGTCCCCCCATCTGAGCAGACGGTCTACTATACCAACGCCAAGGTCGTGCTGGTCGGCGATAGTGGCGTAGGCAAATCTGGACTGGGGTTGGTGTTGACCGGCCAGCCGTTCGTGCCGACGCTGTCGACCCATGGACGGCACATCTGGACCTTCGAAAGCCAGGACATCGACATTGGCAGTGGGCGCAAAGAGACGCGAGAGACCTTGCTGTGGGACCTTGCCGGCCAGCCTGGCTACCGCCTGATTCATCAATTGCACTTGCATGAAGTGTCCGTAGTGTTAGTCGTCTTTGACGCCCGCAGTGAGACTGATCCCTTTGCGGGGGTGCGTCATTGGGAGCGGGCCCAACGGCAGGCGCAACGCCTTCCCGGCGCTGTGCCCATCCCCCTCAAGAAGTTTCTGGTGGCAGCCCGCGCCGACCGGGGTGGGATTAGCGCCAGCGTCGCACGCATCGAGGCGCTTGTACGGGAGTTGGGCTTTGACGGCTACTTCGAGACCAGTGCTAAGGAAGGCTGGCAGATCGCGGCGCTGGCGGACGCCATCCGTGCAGGCATCGAGTGGCAGGCAATGCCCAGAGTAACGTCGACGACGTTGTTCCAGCATATCAAAACCTTCTTGCTGGACGAGAAAGCCTCGCGCCGGTTGCTATCCACGAGCGACGATCTGTTTCGGGCCTTTCTCCGCACCGCTGAAGCGATGACGGACACCGAAGACTTACGCGCCCAATTCGAGACGTGCATCAGTCTGGTGGAAGCGCGAGGCCTGATTCGCCGCCTGAGTTTTGGGAATCTCGTGTTGCTGCAGCCGGAACTGCTGGATGCTTATGCGTCGGCGATGGTGAACGCAGCGAAGGCGGAGCCCGATGGCTTGGGACGCCTGGCAGAAGAGGATGCGGTAGCGGGACGCTTTCGCATGCCCCAGGACGAACGCCTGTCCAACAAAGCCCAAGAGCGCCTGCTGCTCATTGCGACGGTAGAAGAACTGTTGCGCCATGAATTAGCCTTGCGGGAACCGGCGGATGATGGGCAGCATTTGATCTTTCCTTCACAGTTTACCCGCGAATGGCCAGACGCACCGGACCCAGAAGGCAAGACCGTGGTGTTTCGGTTTGATGGAGCCGTCTTGAGCACGTATAGTACCCTGGCGGTCCGCTTGTCGCGCAGCGGCATCTTTGCCAAACACGAGATGTGGAAGAATGCGACGACCTTTAGCGCGCGGGTCGGCGGCCGCTGTGGCCTGTGGTTACGCGAGCTCGAGGAAGGACGGGGCGAGTTGACCTTATTCTTCGACACGGCGGCGAGTGAAGAAACACGTTTTCAATTCGAAGAATATGTGTCTGCGCATCTCGTGCGGCGGGCCGTACCGGAGAGCATCTCCCGCCGGCGGGTCTTTGTCTGTCCGAACCCGGAGTGTGCGACGCCGGTGACCGAGGTCCAAGTGCGGCGGCGGCGCGAGCGCGGGTTTCAGTGGATCGACTGTAATGTGTGCGGGGAACGGGTCGCCCTCCTCGACCGCGAGGAACGGCTGGCTGCCGCACGTCCCTCGCGGGTGCCGGAGATGGATCGTGCCGCCGATACGCAGCGGGATCTGGATGCGGGGTTTGTCTCAGCCGTGGCCGAGCTGCGCATGCGCGGCTTTAAGAAGTGGGCAGGTTCGGTAAAGACCACCGTCGCTCTGGTGTTCACCGACATTATCGGTTCCACGGCGCTCGGGCATGAGCTGGGGAACGAGCTCTTCACGGAGCTCGTGCATAGCCATTTCCGCCATGGCCGACGGCTCATCGAGCAGTACGAGGGTCATGAAATTAGCGCCATCGGCGACGCCTTTATGGTAGCGTTCCGCACGGCAGGGGAGGCGCTGCATTTCGCCTTAGAGTTGCAAGCGGATACCGGAGACGGCCGCGTGCAGATCCGGGCGGGCATTCATGTGGGACCGGTACACATTCAAGAAGAAGAGGCGTTTGGGCTGACGGCCAACTATGCCGCCCGCGTGGTGAGCATGGCGAAGGGCCCCGAGATCTGGACGAGCGCGCGGGCCAAGGCTGATGTCGATGAAGAGAAAGCCGAGACCGATAAACTCCTGCGCTGGACCGCGCATCCCGCCTGTGAGCTGAAAGGATTTCCCGGGACACACTGCTTATGGTCGGTGACCAGGCCCACAGTTGAGATCTTGGACTAATGCTGGATCTGTCGCAAGTTTGCACTTGAGGGGTATTACGCTATGCTGCTCCACTGAGCGCGAGGTGGAGGAGAGGTGGCATGATGAACTTCAAGGGGAGCCAATTTGAACGAGAGGAAGGTGTTTCAGAGCTGTTGATTCCATGTCAGAGGAGTCGCCCAAACTCATAGCGATTGACGAAGAGACCAATCACCAGATCGTGCATGGCTGTCGTCTTGGAAAAGCAAAGCGTGCGGCGGACCAGCCGCTTGAGCCGAGTCCGCAGATTAATGTGTTTGCTCTCGATGGTCTGCGTGTACTGTTTACCGACGACGTGCTGCTCCGGGGCGCGATGCCGCTCGTACGCCCCCCAACCATCGGTGTAAAAGCGCGTGATACCAAACGGCTCAAGCAACTTTTTGAGCCGCAAAAAGACTGTGTCCTGCCGCCGTCCAAAGATGTACGCCAATACAGTCCCACTGACGTGATCGATGGCATGCCATAGCCACCGTGGCTCCGCTTTCTTCCCAACATAACTCCACATCTCGTCAAGCTCTGAAGTCAGCCCACGCCGCTGGGTCAGCGCGACAGATCTTGATCTCGACGTGCTCGGGGTGCAACTGCTGCAACACCGCGTGATTTACCTGCTGGAGGTCAGATGCCTTTTTTTTAATTCCTTCAGGACTGTGGTCGGGCTCACGTGTAGCACCCGCACCGTATCGCGAATGCCGCTGGCATTCATGGCCATCTCAATGATCTGTCGCTTGACGTTAGGTGATTGCCCGGCGTACGCATACTCCAGGAGAAACGTCCGTCCGCGATCTGGGCAGGCCTGGCACCGATACCGTTGCTTCCCTTCCGGCGTGGTGCCATGTCGTACAATATCTGTGCCCTGGCAGTAGGGACAATGCACTACTTGCGTAATCATCGTTGCTCGCTATCACACCTGTGGTTCTGTTCTGCTCCGACCCCCATGAAGGATAGCAGATCAACAGCTCTGAAACACCTACCTCTATTTCTGCTCGTAACCGAGAGTAGCATAAACTTCCCGAGAGCATTACTTGGATAGCACCACCTTAGGTTTTACTGTTATGCATTATAAATAATAGGAGTGATATCCTGGTGGGTCACGGCACCATTTAACGGTGCCGTCCCATTGCCCTGGGTCTTCCTAGGCGTGCGCTTCCATAAGTTATACTCCTTTACTAAATATCTACCTCTCGATGCCGTTCCGCGTACCACGCAGCGAGTGCAACACTCAAGACTAGATCGTCTGGTCATTCTCCCGCCACGCTTGACTGGCGGACGGGATGAGCGACGATGAATCCAGCACCCAGCTCATTCCTCGTCTCTTCAGGTTCGAAAGGCGCTGATGGCAGGGGAACCGAGCGATAGGAGGATCTCATGGGAAAGAAAGTCTTCGCGACGCTCGCCTTAACGGCGCTCGCAGGAACCGTGGCAGTCATCGGGTCGCCGTGGGCGGCGAGCGCGGCTTCGAGCGGCGCCTCGGCGTGCGGCACGACCTACGCGCCGGTACTCGATCCCGGGAACTTCGTCCCCGTGATCGACAACCCCTACTTCCCGCTGCCTGTGGGAAGGCAGCTTGTCTATACTGGGGTCAAGGACGGACAGACCCAGCGGGACACGGTGACCGTCACAGACCACAAGAAGGTCATCTTGGGGATCGCGACGACGGTGGTAAGCGATGTCGCGACCCACAACGGCGCCGTGCTCGAGAAGACCTTTGACTTCTACGCACAGGACAAACAAGGGAACGTGTGGTACCTGGGCGAAAACACCACCGCCTTCCTCCCTAACGGAAAGACCGACACCTCGGGCTCGTTCGTGGCGGGGGTCAACGGTGCGCAGCCGGGGATCATCATGGAGGCGCATCCGCAGCTTCCCGACGCCTATCGGCAGGAATGCGCCGCCGGCCAGGCGGAGGACACCGCCTGGGTCGTCGGCACGACCGGCACAGTGACGGTCCCCTATGGGAAGGTGCGCAACGTGCTCACGACGCTCGAGGCCACGCGGATCGAGCCCGGGGCCTACGATGAGAAGGTCTACGGCCTGGGGATCGGCATCGTGCGCGAACAAGCGCTCACGGGTACGAGCGAGTTCGCAGAACTCGTGAGCGTGACCAAATAGGGCCAACGATCTGTTTCCGTGCGGAACACATGCCCGAGCCTGGATACAAGCCCGGCTCGGCCACGATCGCGACCACCCCGTCCCACTCTGACGTCACCGAGCTATGATCTTGTTCCACTGGGCTTGGAAGCCTACTGTCGCACGCAAAAGCTTTCTTCCACATTGGTTGCTGCGCTGAGATAAGCGTGGGACGAGTGGGAAGTTACAAGACAAGCGAGCGAAGGGTTTCTAAAGCGGAAGAAGTCGTCAGGCTTATCATCCGGGTTTCTTCCCTTTTGGGGTGGCAGTAATCTTTCCTTCTGCTGGGGAATAGTCTGGTACTGGCTTTGCACTATCGATGGCGGATAGCGCCGAGGGGCACCGCCTAAGCACAGGTCCCGAGAAGCGCTGCATGCCGGTCAGCGGCTAGGTGGCACAGGCCAGGCGCTGCCGGCCGCTCGCGCGCAGTCTGCGGGACCGAAACCGCCTCCACTCAGGCGCGAGCGCGTTGCGCATTGTGGAGGGGCAGGTTGTCAAGCCTGTTCCGCCCTTACCCTGCCACACGGCACGCCTCGCTTCTGGTATTCGGGGAGGGGAGGCCGCAAGCGTGCGAACTTCCCTTCCATCTTTGACAGGAATCGCGTCAGTGAGGCTGCCTCCAAGCCCACCCTCGCAGCGAAGCACTCCTTGCCTTTCTCATGGGTACCGTTGGGCTGGCCCGCTCCACTCACTGGTTCCTCTCTACGCCGTGCTGATCGACTGGCTGGTCTGCTTCCGTGCCTCGTTGCTCTTTCAGCAGTTGATCGCCTGACACTTTTTTTCGAGAATCGCGGTTAGCGATCGTCCCCGTCCCGGCCGGCCGACGCTTGTACTGCAGGGCTCACCGTCACCCTCTCTCCCGTGAGCACCCAGGCACGTTGGCTTGGGGCAAAGCGGGGGGCGAGTAACCCATCGTTGATCTCCCGCGTGACCGCGAAGCGATTAAATTGCGTAGCCGGAAGGAACAAACGCTCATTGTTTGGGAACCCGTCTGAAGCGGTGTCCACATCCCCTTCCGCAGCAGAGACGATGCCGTTCCCGTCCGTATCTACCCGCGCCACTTCCCTTGCGTAGGCGTTATACAGACGCTGCTGCAGGTTCTTAACGGTTGGCTCAAATGACGCGCGCCTCTCAAACACATCCAGGAAGATCTCCTCGGCCAGGCCGCTCGGAATGAAACGTTGGCGAAACTCGCGCTGCGCGTCGACCTCGGCATCAAACTTGTCCGGGTCCCGCGGCAGGTTAGGGTTATCGCCGAATATGGCTGGGTTATTTTTCACTCCAGCCGGACCAGAACCCGGCACGATGGACTGGCGCTTGCCAATTTCCCCATCTGTGAACCCATCCGGGATGTCGCCAAAGTTATCCGGAAAGCCACCGGTAAAGGGCAATTCGTACAAGGGATGAATCCAGTTCGTGGTATAGTTGAACTCCCAATAGGCATGCCCATCAGACTGCTGGAGGGTGTTCCACGCCCCCATGCTCAGGTAAAGAGGCACCACGTTCGTTTGCACGTCGGGAAAATGGTCAAACGCATTCGGGAAATGCGCAACGTCGCCGTCGATGGTAAAGAGATGACCGGGGACGTTGTTGCCCGTACCCATCGTCGCCAGGACAGCGGCGTCTGCAGGCAGGAGATGGCCAAAGGGCGCGTGACCGTCGGGGCGCGGCATGCGGCTGACAGGGGCAACCGTGAGGTCGTGGATCATCCATCCTTCATACCAACCGCTTTCGTTGTTGATGACAAACAGGCCGGCGACATCCGTGAAGATATCGATGAAGGCTCGCACATTATGAGGATCCGTGGGCAAGCCGGGTTTCGGCTCCAGCACAAGCCGGACGGCGCCGACAGTGGGTAAGAAGCAGTCGGGTCCCGTCGCGGTTAGCATGGCGGCATCATTAACGCCAGGAATTCGACTCGTGAAGACGTTGGCTTCGAAGCCCTGAGTATTCAAGCGGTAGTATTGAAAGAGTTGGCTGGGCTGAGAAGCCTCAGCATAAGCTTGTGTCGGTAGGGTACTATGCGGCCGGTTCGCCAGTCGCGCCAGCCGATCCTTCAGCGGGTCGGGCAGATGGACGATGTCGCCCCGATTGCGCACCGTCGTTTCATCCTGCGCGGCGGACGGATTGGGGTGACAGGGTGCCGGCGGTTGCTCAGCGTATCCCGGACGTGGAGCCACTGTGCTCAGCACAACGAGCGCCCAGAGCGAAGCCCCTATCATGCGCTTCGGCATGCTGAGCGCCACGCTTCTGCAGTGCAATAGTGACAGTTGACGCATATAGCCTCCTTGATGGATTGAGGAATAGAACGAGTGTTTTGTCACAGCTCCATGACGCAGGAGACCCCGTGGTAGGGAGGCGCCCGCCCCTGTGCGCAGGTATACCTATCAGTTTGCTCTCTGGTGGGCCAGTCTCCAGTCGGACCGGGATATCTCCGCCACGCAGCACGCAGCCACCCAGCAACTCGCTTGCATGCAACGCACGGAGGCCTCAACTGGGTGTGGAGAACAGCCCTGCTGCAGGCACGACCTACAGGCCAACGCCTGCGAGTGAGGTCGTCAGCATTCTCCTCCGAGCACGTTTCCGCACGTGGTCCTAGCCCTACCACCAGACGAGTGCTGTTGGGGCCTCGTTTCCTGCGCCGCTGTTGGCGTGTACTTTCTGCATAAGGAGTTCCTCCAGAGGGAGGTCTGGGCCAAGGAGTCATGATGCAGTGCGAAGGTTCGTCATCCAAGCTGGAGTGCGGTGAGCGACTCAGCCTTCTCTCCGTCCTCTCTCTGGACAATATGGCTTCTCACCTGTGCGCGGTGAGAGGATAACTCCAAGTAGGACCGAGAGCGCGGTTCCCCCTAGGATGGGCAGCACATGCCACGTGAGGATGTGCAAACGCTCGTCGATAGGGCAGCCTAGCCGGGTCACGGTAAAGGCAAACAACAACGCAGCCGCCCCGATCAGCCCGCCACTGGTCCCTGCTGCCAAAGGGACCCCACGCCGGACTGTCCAGTACAGTGCCATCCAGGGGAGTACAGACAGCACGTAGGTACAACAGACGCATCGTACGCCCTCCTGGATGAAGTAGTGAAGCGGCACGTCAGCCTGGAGCGGTTCGTTAAACACGACAGCAATAGCCACCCCCGTTACCAGGCCTAGCACCACCAATTCTCTGCCGGTTGCTTCCTCACCGGGAATCGCAGATCTGAGGGCAAGCCCTGCAGCCAAGAGACTGGCGCAGACGAACGCACCTAATTCGAGCACGTATGGCACGCTCTGCAGCTTCATGGGCAGATCAGGACGTGGCGCGAGGCTGGCGACCATTACCAGAATACTCATCTGCAGCCCGCACCACAGAGCCAGGCGAGCGGACACCGGCCAGAGCCGGTTTACGGGCTGGAAGTTCGCCACCAGAGAGTCGAGCAGGGCCTGATACCGGGCCGGGGGTAGCTGTGGTGTCTCCATAGCAAATTCAAATCATCCAAGAACGGACTTTTTCAGGGTTTCGTATGCGCGATGCGCGCGAACTTTCAACGTCCCCGTACTGATACCTATGCGTTGCGCGGCTTCCCTGAGGGACAGCCCTTCGACTTTGAACATGACGAACGCCTCGCGCTGTAGGTGTGGAAGCTGGGTGAAGGCTTGGCGCAGAGTGACGCTGGCGGGCCCCAGGTGTTCCGATCCTTCTTCGGGGAGCACCTCCATGATCTCCTGCCACTGTGCTCGTGTCCAATACTGGCGACAATGATCTGCAGCCACATTCCGCGCGATGGCAAAGAACCACGGCTCCAGAGGACGGAAGGGCTGATAGGTATGACGAGCTTGATAAAGAGCCAACAGGATCTCTTGGCAGACATCTTCTAACTCGCCGGCATCTGGGATGCGCCGGCGCAGAAACGAGCTGAGGACAGGGGTCAGCTCGTCGACGAGGGCGCGGAATGCTTCTGCATCACCCTCCTGGGCGCGCCTCATCAATTCTGCTCGCTGGCGGCTGAGCTGCACAGAGGTTTGGGAGGAAAGCATATCGTTCTCTCGCTCTAGAACCCTGCTGCGCTCAAACCGTGTCCCCAGCTTGCGTAGCCGACTCCCGCAGGAGCGGCCGTCCGGGTAGAAATGGGCTGACTGATATCAGAGTGACATGGTGACCCAGCGCAGCGATGGAGCGCGATCCCACGACCTGCGGGAGGGTGCTCCAGGGAATGCGTTGCCAAGGAAGTTTCGCCCTGTGACGAATCTGTACGCGCCTCCTGCTCCTGAGGGTTCGACTCGAGCTTCGACATGCCAAGGTTGCCGGCGACCCTGCCCCATAAGCTGCGGCAGGGCACGAACATCTTCCCCTCACAAATCATGAGCCTTGTGGGTTTGCTCCATAGCGTTTCAGACGATGCAGAAGACGAACCACTGTGAGCATCTTCTGCACTCTCATAAGGAATCTTCTGGTGAGAAACGCCAAAGGTTACACAGCGGCAAAAAGAAAAAGAAGGAGCAACTGATCCGCGCACGCGGTGAGAGAGGCTTCGGCTCCAGTTGTTGTGTCCTCTCACAAACGCCAGCTGTTCCCTCCGGCATCTTGTGACGTCAAGGAGGACATACTCAGCCTCTGCAAAAAAGAGAGATTGCCCGCAATTGTTGTCTGCAAAAAAAGGGGAGTACCTCTCCTAGACTAAGTGGGTCGTTTGTTAATCCCATAGCCATTCAGAAATCAAAAGAAGGAGGTAAATTGTATGCTGAGTTCCTCTTACGGGGTGCGGCAACACTTTCAGGAATGGCGATAAAAATGTCAAACGACCCACTAAGAGTTCATGAACAAAGTCAAGGCTTCTTTGCGTCCTCGGGCAGCGGCATGATCGTTCACGGCAAACGCGCTTCAATTCCTGTATACAGAGGGAGTTAGGAGTCTTGGGGATTCACAGTTGGCCCGGGGACGGAAGGAGTGCGGATGCCTGCGAAGACGTGTGCCTTGGTGGAGCG
>JACXTT010001679.1_pt1 | contig 36444 bp, 23 predicted proteins | sample 9270951 | NCBI WGS metagenome assembly JACXTT01 (sample SAMN15532306, study PRJNA645909) | rock metagenome | isolation source: weathered quartz diorite | place: Puerto Rico | collected 2017-06-21 | reverse complement strand
AACACTAATGCGTGCGTTATGTTGAAATAATATAATGTTTATTATGCAATTATTTTACACAGAAAGCACCGCGAGGACAACTACTCCATGAGCAAAGTATTTACAATAACCGAGGGTTTAGAAAATATGGGTGCTTTACGAACGGGCGGTCAGGGCTCAGTTTACAAAGGTAGACGTTACGGCCCCATCATTACCGCCGTAAAACTATTACCTACCCCCATCCATACCGAAAGTACCGACGATAAGAATTTTCGTAATTTTCAAAACGAGGTTGAAAAGCTAAAAAAGGTAAACGAAGAACCTAACCCTAATGTAGTTAAGATCCTGAATTCGGGCATTACAGAAAGTGGTTCGTTTCCGTTTATCGAAATGGAATTTATTGATGGCCCGGATCTGGAGGATCTGTTGAAGCCGCCACACGAGCCCATCTTCACCATTAAAGAGATCATTAAACTGGCCGATCAGTTGGCTAACGCCTTGTCGCACTGTCATAAAGTTTCTGTAAAGCACGGTGATATCAAAAGCAATAACGTCAAATTCAATATCCATACGGGCAATTATGTATTGTTGGATTTTGGTCTTTCGGCCATGTCCGATGATCAGCGCCGTACCAGTATCCGTCATGCCGGGGCCATAGAGTTTATGGCGCCCGAGCAAAATGAGGGGCTGATGTATTTTCAGACCGACGTATACAGCTATGGCGTTATTCTTTATGAGTTAATAGCGGGACAGGTACCGTTCCCATTGCGCGATAATGGCGAAACCGCGCGTAATGCTGTGATGCTGGCCCATATGGAATCGCCGGTGCCGGATGTGATGGAACTGCGCAGAAACAATCTGCCAGAAAGTTGGGCCGATAAGAAAAAAGAGCACGAAATGCTGGTGCCGGCGTGGTTGCTTCAAATAGTAGCCAAATGCCTTAAAAAAGACCCGGATGATAGGTTTGCAGACGGTATTGAGCTGCAGGAAACCCTGATGCACAGTAGTATATCGGCAGTAAGCAATAACCAGGGCGATGATACCTGGAACTCGTCTGTATTACTCAAAGAGAACGAGCGTTTGCAAGGCCTGCTTTTATATTACCAGGAGGCCGAGAATAATAGGGCGGTTCAGCCGATGATCGCCGAAGGTATTGAAAGACCTGTAGACGACGGAAAACAGGTGCGCATGTCAAAACCGATTTTTTTATTGTTTATGTTTCTACTGTGCGGGTTTACCGTGTTTTCGGCAGTAGTGTTAAGCAAGTTTGGCGATAAGATATATCACGGAGTTTATAACCGGCTTTTTAAATCATCAAAAAAGCCAACGGATTCTACCAAAAACGTTATTCTTCCTCAAAAGAAGGAACCGGAAAAACAACAACCAGATACAACCCCTGCTAATGATGAATCGGGTATACCACCAGATGTTGACTCGCAGGCCGATTCGATACTTAAGGGGATGAAATATAAAAAATCAGGAAAAGAGGAACCCCAGTTTTATCGCGACAGCGCCAAAACAAAGGACACGTCTAATTTGAATTTTTAGATTTGAGTATAATATTATTTAGAGTTTAGAACTTAATATAAAGAATGGAACCAAAATCAACATTCTGGCAAAAAATAGGCTTGCAGGATTGGTTTTTACCCAACGGTAAACCAGCCAATGCGGCAGCCGAAAGTATAAAGGCACTTACCCCCGATGATGTTTATTTATACATCATCGAAAAATTTAAAGAATCTATCGGTCAGCTTTCATTTGCCGATAGGGTGGTATTTTATCACGAATTCATCATCAGCTTTAACGAAGAAGATTACCAGGAGTTTATCAATAACCGTTCGGGCCTGTTCGGTATTATCGTTAACGAATCGGTAAAGAAATTCTATGAGCTGCTGCGTGAATACCAGGAAGTAGGTAAAAAAGTGGAACCCTCCAGCTCCAAATGGGTATTCCGGCTGGTTTCGCACCCCGATTATGCCAAAGGCGATAAAGGTTTTATTGGTAAGCTGTTACCGGGCAGCGATAAAAAGGAAGAGAATTTACGGGTAACCTTTATCCCCCGCCATACAGGTGTGGCGCAAACGCTCGACATCAGCAACGATATACTCAAAGGCTTCACCTATTACAGCGAAGGTTACTATGAACTGCCTTATGCTTACGATCTGAACCATAAAGAAAAAGAAATTGACCGCCCCGGCGATAAAGTATTGGCCCGTTTAGATACTATTATGCCCGATAAACAGTTTGTGGGCCGCAAAGTAGAGTATCTGGTAAAAGATGACGACATTGTGGTATCTGGTAATGAAGAAAGTCGCGAAGAACGTGCCATATTCAAAGTGCCAAGCGATTGGGTAAATACGCCGCACCTGCGTATACGGCTTAACAAGGCCGACGGTAAATTTTACCTGGCTTCGTTTGGCGAGCTTACCTTAATTAATGAGCAGGAAGTGCCTCGCAGCGATGTAAACGCACCACAATGGGTGGATCTGCCCTTTAACTCAAAAATATTGCTTAATGGCATCATCGGCATCAACCTATTTAAACCCGAAGTATAATGTCGCAAATATTATCATTCGGGTTGTTAGCAATAGGCGTTTTATTATTAATGGCCCATTTTATCGACATCAAAAATTCCAGTAAAAACCATGGCAAATAATTTTTTCGGAATAACAGATATTGGCCGGCAGCGGGATAATAATGAGGATACCTTTATTGCCCAAAAATCCGGAGATGGCAATTTTATTATTGCCTGTGTAATTGATGGCGTAGGCGGCTATGTGGGTGGGGAAGTAGCGGCCGATATAGCACGCGAGTGTATCCTGGAACAGCTCTCCTATATTGCCGGTGATGTGGTGCCTTTACTGGTAAATACCATTAATATAGCCAATCAAAAAATATACGACAAAAAGAAAACAGACAAGCAATTGGAGAGTATGGCCTGTGTGCTCACACTGGCCGTGATTGACATGCAGAACAACCAATTTTATTACGCCCATGTGGGCGATACCCGTTTGTATCTGCTGCGTGACCATACCCTGATCAAGATCTCCAAAGATCATTCGTTCGTCGGTTTTCTGGAAGATTCTGGGCGGTTGACTGAAGAAGCAGCCATGGATCACCCAAAACGAAACGAGATTAATAAGGCACTTGGATTTAATCCCGAAATATCTAAGGATCCAGATTTTGTGGAGACGGGGCATTCACCTTTTCTTCCCGGTGATACTTTGCTGGTTTGCAGTGATGGCTTGACCGATCTGGTGGATAAAAGCCTCATCACCGCTATCCTGACAGGTAGTGACTCCATTGAAGAAAAGGGCCAAAGACTAATTGATGCTGCTAACAGCAAAGGTGGAAAAGATAATGTTACTGTAGCCCTGGTTCAAAATGATAAGGCCCCGCGGCAACATAGCGCTACCCGCCCCGCAACGGCAGCAGCAAAAGTTACCGATGAGATCATCGATCCGCTGGCGCAGCCTAAACTGCCCGACGGTCCGGTATCTATACCGGTAAGGAAAAAAAGTAACCGGGGAAGTATGATCATGCTTTTTATATTGCTGGTTTTGGCCTTAGCTGGTTTCTTGTGGCAGTTTTGGCTCAATTATCAGTTGAAGCAAACAGCAGTAAAAGTGCCGGTCATCCCTGTTAAGGTAAAGAATGCCCAGGAAATTAAACTGCAGGATACCATCAATAAGCTTAAAGGAAAAACGCTGGTGTTATCTGCCGCCGATTATCCCCAGCCCATTATTTTAACCGATAGCCTGCATATTGATGGCGACAGTTTGTATATCAAAGCAAAAGGAAATATTCTGTTTAAACGCGATTCCCTATACCGCGGCCCCGCCCTTACATTGGCCACTACCTGTAAGTTTATTGTTTTGGATAGCGTTGCTTTTGAAGGCTTTAATACAGCTATTACTACGCATAACGATGCCCTGGTGTTAAAGCATGTAATATTTAATAGTTGTGTAACACCGGTACAAACCTCATACAGTTTCCCGGCTAATAAACAGGTTTCTGGAAGGTTGTTTGGAGGCATGTTTAAAATAGACAGTTTGAGAGGAGTCAAGAACCAAGAGTCAGGAATCAAGACAAAATAATGAGGGATGGAGAAATTTTTTAGTTGTAAAAGTATAAACCAAAAATTAAGAAACGTCAGTCAGCAATCTGGATTAAGAATATTGAATAAACTCTTGATTCTTGACTCTTGGTTCTTGACTCTATCTTCTACTCAAAATGGATAAGTCACCAGGCAGGGGAATGGAGCGGCTGTTTTTATTGCTGACCGGTATTATACTGGTTGCGCTTTTTGGCAAACTTTATTTTGTACTGCAACAAAAGTTTGTGGATGTAGATAAGCGGCTTCAGGATGGCACCATCGTTAACCTCAATACACCGAATACCGCCCGTAATGTGGCTGCTTTGTTACAAAAAGGGTATTATTTTGATGATCCCAAAGATGTTGATTATATCCGGGCCACTATAGCTTCCAAAGTAAATGTTGGTGAACAGATTGATAATGCTGGTGAGCTGAACAAACGCCGCTACTATGTAAATGCCGATGATGCTTTCGCTAATGGGGGGGAATCATTCAAAAAAAGGGTGCAGGTGTCCCGTTCTTTATTGGGCTATACCGGTGATGATTCCGTTCGCTTTACACAAGAACGTGTTCATCCCCCACAATTACCGGCACAAACAGACCTGGGGCTGGGCGAATACAGTATATCTGGAACCATCCATCACAAAGAACAGGCTATTGGTGGTGTGCTGGTTAGGCTGAACATGATATTACCACAGGATAGCATCTATACCGATGAAGAAACCATAGCAAGAGGAACCACCACACAAGCCTCAGCCGCTTATAAAAAAGTTTATGTAATTAATGCCGATAAAAAGCGCCAGCTGCAATCATTAACCGCCTTTGCCCGTACCGATGCCGAAGGACATTACGCTTTTAAAAACCTGCCGACCGGCAAAGCTTTCGAAGTACTGCCATTACAACCGGGTTTTGAATTTGGCCGCTCACAGGGTGTGGTAGAGTTGAATAAAGATAAAACACTCAATTTCGTCCAGGCACCGCATACGATAAAGCTTCTATCCACCCGTGATTTTAATATACTGAAAAAGGAAGGCGCTTTTATCGTTCGTACACATGAGGAGTTTAACGAATGGTACTGGATCATCGTAGGAAGTTTTCTTGCAGGTTTCGTGATCATACACCTGCTGCTTAGTACACGTTATCCGCAGGCCGATCAGTTAATATTGCCACTGATCATGCTGTTGACGGGTATTTCCATACTAACCTTATTAAGTCTACAAGACCCATTGCGCGACCGGTTTTTGGCTAAAGACACCTTAATATATTTAGGCATTGGAGTGGGTGGTATCTGCATTATGCAGTTCTTCAACCTGCGCCGTTTTAATGCCGATTCCACTTTGTATCGTTTATTGTTTTTTAAAGGCGCGCGCAGCGCGGCCAATGGCTGGCCCTGGGCTTTGGTGGCTATGGCCTTATTATTCGGTACTATTTTATTTGGTACCGGACCCGAAGGCAGTGGGGTAAAGGTGAATCTGTTGGGTGTGCAGCCCAGCGAGATTGTAAAATACCTGATCATGATATTTCTGGCCGGCTTTTTTGCAGCTAATGAAAAATTCATCAGTCAGTATGCCAGTTGGGGCAAGCGCTGGTCGTTCTTCTCCTTCGCGCTCATCGCTACGGTGATCACCCTGTTGCTGTTTTTGGTACTGGGTGATCTGGGCCCGGCGATGGTGATCTGTTTTACCTTTATTATCCTGTTCTCCTTTTCACGCGGCGATTTTATGTACATGGCCGCTTATGTGATACTGTTTGTACTGGCCACCTGGCTTTTTGAAAATGTGTGGATCAGTGCAGCTATTACTTTTGGTGTATGGGGCATCGTGGCGTTTTTTAAACCACGCTTGCTGAGCGAATCGTCCTTTATGGCCTTGATCGTGATCACGGCATTTTTAACGATTGATAAAATACCCGGTCTGGACAAGATCATTCCCGGGCCAGTAGAACGTTTGACTGAACGTAAAGCCATTTGGCAGGATCCCTGGAACAATGAAGTGTATGGTGGCGACCAGGTAGCTAACGGACTTTGGGCCATGGCCAGCGGAGGCTTAAGCGGCACCGGTGTAGGCCAGGGTTTTGCCAAAACCATTCCCGAGGCGCATACCGACATGATCCTGCCATCCATCGGCGAAGAATTTGGCTGGGCTGGTATGGCCGCCATCTTTATATTGTTCCTGCTTTACCTGCATCGTTCCATCATCATAGGTCGGCAAACGGGTACACCGCTCTTGTTTTACCTCAGTGCAGGTATAGGGGTTTGCAGTTTTGTGCAGTTCATCCTCATAGCCGGTGGCTCTATCGGGGCATTGCCCTTATCCGGCGTATCCCTGCCGTTTGAAAGCTATGGTGGCTCATCACTGGTGATCAATATGGTGGCGGCAGGTTTCCTGTTGTCGGTATCTTCTGTAAAAGGTACGCAGGTGCAAATGAGTTTTATCACCAAACAGCAGGACAAAAACCTGGTACCCGCCCTTGCTGCAGCTTTGGCGGCAGTAGTTTTGCTTACGGTAAATGTTTCGCGCTATAGCGCTGATAACAAACACTGGGTAGTAAAACCTGCTTTGGTGGCCGATAAAAGCGGTCTGCGGATGTTCAGCTATAATCCGCGTATTGCCATATTGATGAATAAGCTGCAGGCGGGTTCACTGTTGGATCGAAATGGATTGATTCTGGCTACCAGCAAACCTGAACTGATTGAAAAGCAAAAAGAAAAGTTGACAGCAAGTGGTTTAACGATCCATTATGATTTGGATTCGGCTATGCATAAACGTTTGGAGCGGTATTATCCTTTTGAAGAAAATATGTTTTTCTGGACGGGCGACGAAAATACCGGCGTATTTAACGGTAGCACCAACGGTTATTTTGCTGAATATGAGCATGCCGCCGAACTGCGCGGATTTAAAATGCCCATTACCAGTTACAATGTCAAGGCTTCCCACTATCAGGAAGATCGCTTTTTACCCCGTGGTATGAAGGAGATGACCGTGAGCAAACGCGATTACAGTGCGTTAGCTCCGTTGTTGCTGGCTGATATTAACGGTCCTGAAATAGCCGCTTTTAAAAATAAAAACCGGGATGTACAATTAACGGTAGATGCCGAACTGCAAACCGGCATACAGCAAGCCATAGCTGCCGATACATCCTTACAGGATAACCGGGTTTCGGTGGTAGTGATGGAGGCGAATACCGGCGATGTGCTGGCTTCGGCAGTGTATCCGCTGCCTCCTGTGCATAACTGGGATCAGTTGACCATGTCGCAGAGCGATCAGAATAAACTGGCCACCTGGATGACTACTACCGACCTCGGTTTTACCTATGCTTCACAACCCGGTTCAACAGCCAAAGTGCTCACGGCCATGTCGGCATTTAATAAGCTGGGTATTGGCGCTGCCGATGTGGTGTACCATGTAAGTACCGAAGAACGTATCCGTACTAAAGGCATCGAACCCGATGAAACCGGGATGATCACCATGGCAAGGGCCATTGCCAAATCAAACAACGTATACTTTATTAAGCTGGCCAATCAGCAGCACCTGGAAGAGTATATGGGTAACCTGTATATGAAAACGGGTATGTTTTTGCATGGTGTGGGCGGTTATTATTATAATAAACCACCCGAAAATGATGAGCAGGAAGAAAAATGGCGCAACCTGTGGCGCAAAACCGAATTTAATACCAAACCCCGTTACGATCCTAGCAATATCCATAAAACCAGGGCAAAGGGTATCTCGGGCATGGCTTGGGGACAGGGCGAATTGATCGCCACACCGGCGGCTGTTGCCCGACTCATATCGGGTGTAGCCAATGATGGGATGTTGCACCCCAACCGTTTTGTGCTCAAGGTCAATGACACGGCAATAACGGTAAAGCCAGCCTTTAAGCTAGCCGAAAAGCCGGAATATGCAGCTTTGCTGAAACAATATATGATAGCGCAAAGTGCACCAAAAGTGCCTATATTGCATATAGCGGTGGCGGGTAAAAGCGGTACGCCAGAGCGTATTGTAAAAAATAAAAGCGTGAATGATGGTTGGTATGTGTTTTTTGCCCCCGAGGCTAAAGGCACAGGCAATATGGTGGTTTGTATCCGTATAGAATCAACCAGGGGTTCATCAGATGCTGTTCGGCTGGCTGGAAATCACATCATCCCGCTGTTATTGAAAAAAGGTTACATGAAAAGTCTCGAGCCTGAAAAAGTGATAGCTCGTGAAAAAGTGGAAGCGCCTGAGGAAATAAATTTTCCGGGGGATACCACGCAATAATGGAGCAAGGATTTTGACTGCAAAGAACAAGTACTTGGAAAAAGCGTTTCTTTTAGAAACTGTCCGCGAGGACTATTCATTGCCGTTGACTTTAGTCAACGGTAAAAGAAAGTATTAAGACAGGCTTTAGCCTAATTATACCGGTGGTACTTTGGCTAAAGCCCCATGATTTTCATTTATTATTCCGTTGACTAAAGTCAACGGCAATAATTTTATAGGGTATATAAGTAATCTAAACCAGATTTAGACACAGGTTCTTAGAGTTTAGTTTTTAGAATTTAGCACATGGCATTTAAATTATTCAGAAATAAGGGCGAGAAACGCGATTGGGATGTGAAAAGTCTGCGCGATGCCCTTTTGCGTTTTATCAAAGAGTCGTTACAAAAAGTAGAAGGTGGCGAGGGTGGGCATATCAAGGAGCTGCTGCTCTATATAGCAACAAGTGCCGAGGACAAGCACTTGTATGAAGGCGCAGTTTATATTCACGACAAAGAAAAGTTCAGGAATGAGGTGCAAAAAATAGCAGATGACTACGCGCTTGACCTACCATCTGACTGGACAATCGAGGTGGAATTTGTGGATGAGTTACCTCCGGAAGCAAACCCTATTCCGGACCTGGATGCTGCATTCCTGATGCACACCCGCCGGCAGGTAATGCACAATGCTTCATCAGCGGTAGCTTATATCCGGATATTGAATGGGGAAGCCGAGCAGGAGGAATACATGATCAAGGCCACCGACGATAAAATAAACATCGGTCGCGATAAAAAAGCGGTAACCGATAATGGTTCTTTCCGGCTAAACAAATTGGTGTTCCCGGCTGACAGCAAAGATGAAAGCAATAAATTCATTAGCAGACAGCACGCCCATATTGAATGGAATAAAGACTCGGAATGCTTCATGATATTTGCTGATGAAGGTGGTGTGCCTCCCCGTAACAAAACTAAAATCCATATTGCTGCTGATGGGAAAATGATTAAGCTGAATTCTACGCAGATCGGTCACCCTATGAGCGAAGGCGACCAGGTGATCCTGGGCGAATCGGCGGTGTTTCTGTTCAGTACCAAAGCAGAAGGATAATGACCGTTATCAGATCACTACTCATTTTTATCCTGGCCGGCCTTTTTGAAATAGGCGGCGGTTACCTGGTTTGGCAATGGTTAAAAGAAGGCAAACCATGGTGGTATGGCCTTTTAGGCGGTGTAATACTGGCCCTTTACGGTGTGGTAGCCACCTGGCAAACCGCAAACTTTGGTAGGGTATATGCTACGTATGGCAGTATATTTATTGTATTGGCCCTGCTCTGGGCCTGGAAAGTGGATGGTTTTCGTCCGGATAAATATGATATCATCGGTGCGTTAGTAGCCTTGATAGGAGCTTTCATTATTATTTACATGCCGAGAAACGCGGTCTAGACTCACCCCGTCTGCACTTCGTTGGACGACCCTCTCTTCGGCTTCGCCGGAAAGAGGGTGAAAAAGATCCCCTCTATGCGCGAAGCGGAGAGAGGGGTGACAAGCGCAGCGATGTCGGGGTGAATCGTCTCGATCCTTGCTCTCAAAATCCCCCTTTCATTTCTTATCCTACATTAAGTGTAAACCTTGTTTTACACGGTAACTTTGAATCATCAATTAAAACAATTATTAATTTTTGATCACGAAAGGAAGATAATGGAAAATACAATAAACGGCATCCACCACATTACTGCAATTGCAGGTAACGCCAAAAAGAATTATGATTTTTATACCCGTGTTTTGGGTTTAAGGCTGGTTAAAAAAACAGTAAACTTTGATGATCCGCAAACTTACCACTTGTATTATGGCGATAAGTTCGGTACACCTGGTACCATCCTTACTTTTTTTCCATGGGAAGGTATTACTGCCGGTAGGAGAGGCGCACGCCAGGCAACCGAAATTGGCTACAGCGTACCCGAAGGTAGTTTGGATTTTTGGTTGAAAAGATTGGAGGCCAATAATGTTTTATATAACAAGCCAGCCGAAAAATTTGGTGAGCAATACCTTACTTTATTAGATCCCGATGGTTTAAAGCTGGAACTGATAGTACCCAAAACGGCCGATAAAAGGCTGCCCTGGGAAACTGCAGAGGTGAAAGCAGAAAATGCTACACGTGGTTTCCACAACATTACCATCACTACCAATAAAATGGATGCTACAGCCAAAATATTAACCGATGTGTTTGGTTATAAATTACTGGAGCAGCATGTGAACCGCTTTAGGTTTGTAACCGATGCGGTAGATAACGCGGCTATAGTTGATCTGGTTGAAGTAGCCGGAGAAGTTGCAGGGCATGTAGCCGGAGGTTCGGTACACCACGTAGCATTCCGTGTTAAAAATGAGGAGATATTAATGCAATACCGCGAAAAGATTGCTGCATTGGGTTTACATATCACCGACAAGATCGACAGGAACTACTTTTACTCGCTGTATTTCCGTGAACCGGGTGGCGTATTGTTTGAGCTGGCTACCGATAATCCAGGTTTTTCTGTTGATGAACCGGTTGATCAATTGGGTAGCGGTTTAAAATTGCCTGCACGGTATGAGAACATTCGCGAGGATCTGGAAAAATCGTTACCTTCATTAATATAAAATCATGTACACGCATCGTAAACAGATAGTTACCGCGGGCGAGCCCGCAGATCAGGCCAAAAAAGCCATGATCATGCTGCATGGGCGCGGAGCATCTGCGGTGAGTATCCTCACTTTAAAAGATCACCTGCAACTGGATGATTATGCCATTTTTGCACCACAGGCTACTGAGCACAGCTGGTATCCTTATAGCTTTATGGCGCCGATAGCGGATAACCAGCCGGCATTGAATTCGGCGCTGGAAGTGATTGGTAGTTTGGTAGAGGATATCAAGCAGCAGGGCATAGCGCAGGAGAATATTTATTTCCTTGGTTTTTCGCAGGGAGCATGTCTAACGCTAGAGTATGTGACTCGCAATGCCGGTAAATATGGTGGTGTAATAGCTTTTACGGGAGGATTGATAGGTGAAAAGCTGATCAATGAAAACTATAAAGGCGATTTTGATCAAACCCCGATACTCATTACCACCGGCGATCCTGATCCGCATGTGCCCGTAAGTCGCGTAAACGAAACTGTGGACCTGATCAAAAAGCTCAACGCTAGCGTTACGGTAGAGATTTATAAGGGTCGCCAGCATACTATCTCGGGCGCCGAACTGGCTTTGGCTAATAATATGTTATCATAAATACATCTCCAACAAGTAACAAAAAGGGTCGCCGAAAAGCGGCCCTTTTTTGTTACTTAACTAAATTTTAAATTCATTTTAATTTAACGCAACCAATCCAGCTGAAATTTGTTAAAAATATAACTGATTGTGCTACAGGTGTATTTTGAGGTGAAAATGTTTAAGTGTATATTCAGTTAATGTAAACTCAGTTTAGCTTATGGTTTAACTTTTAGCCCTTGTTATAAATATGCCTGCCAAAATAGCTTTAAGCGATATACAGCTGATAGATCGTCTGAAATTGGATGACGAAACTGCATTAGCGGTTATTTATAAAAGATATTGGGAGCTATTATACACTTCGGCCTATCATGTTTTAAAAGATAGTCATGCCTGTGAGGATATCATCCAGGAGTTGTTTATCAAACTCTGGAATAACCGCCATCAATTGCAGATCATGTTTTCGCTTAGAGCCTATCTGTATGCCTGCATTCGTTACGAGGTTTACCGGCAGATACGCAAGGGGCCAGTGAGGGCAAATCTTTTTGATGAGGCGCTAAATCATATCCGCAGCCCTGATGCTTATGATAGCATGGAGTACAAAGAGCTGAGCACTAAGGTAAGATCTATTGTAGATGCCCTTCCCGAAAAATGCCGTGAGGTATATAAGCTAAGCCGTGAAGAGTGCTTAAGTCACAAAGAAATAGCATCGCAACTAAATATATCTACCAAAACCGTCGAAAACCATCTGACCAGGGCATTGCGGTATCTGCGCACTTCTATTGGGGGGATATTGCCACTATTACTGTATTTTTTTATTAAAAGATAAATGTGATTAGCAAATCAGGTTTTCAGTCGTAATCAATGTGGTTTTCTCCATTAAGCAGGCTCCCTGCACCGTTGCACCAATAACTACTCCTGCTGATAACAATACCAGGTTCTTGATGATGTACTGACCTAGTAAAGTGGGTACAAAGATATTGGCTGTCCAGGTATCATGCGGAAAAAAGAACAGAGGCAGCATGGTTCCAGCCATTTGAAAATAGAGTAATAGTAAAGTAAAGCTAAGCCATCGTTTAAATATCAATCCTAAACCTATGGTGCATTCCCAACAGGCCAATATAGGTAGCGCCACAATGGGCTTCACAAACCCAAAAGTTAATTTGTAAATGGTTTTCCCGGCAATTACTTCGGCTGCGCTTAATCCGTGGAAAAACTTAATGGCCCCAAACCAGATAAAAACGATCCCTAAAGAAACCCGCAATATGCTAAGGCCGTTTTTTACTTTCCATTTAACCAGAGAACTCTCTGTGGCTATTGCAAAATTAATGAACCTGCGTACCATAAAAGGAAGTTTAGATAGATGTGTATATCAGATGTATACCACAGATACGGGAAAAATACCCCGGCAGGTTTACGATTTCAGGAAATAACTTACACCATATAGCTATTATTCAACATAATACACGCATTTTTTGATTTGTTAATATTATTTAACTACCTAATCAACCAGTGAATATTTTTTTGCTGATGGAGTAGGGGATGTATCGCTTTTTATACTCTCCCTTAAAAACCAATCCGCGTGCAGCAACAGGAATTACTACAATTGATTGATAAGTACCTGAACGGACAAGCCTCTGCCGAAGAAGAACGGTTGTTGCTGGATCTTTTCGAAAGTTTTCAGCCTGATCAAAATCAATGGAATGAATCGATGTTGGGCGTAAAAGATCAGCTCGAAAACAAAATGCTGAACCGCTTGCAGCAAACTCTTCAGGAACAGCAAGCAGCTAAGGTTCAACAATTATTTACATTCCGTAAAATAGCTGCTGTAGCCATTGTATTAATTTTTATCGGTGCCGGAGCATATTACTATTCGCACAAGCAGGCACTCAAGGCAAAGCATCCTCAACTGGCTAAACAGGATGCTGAGCCGGGAAATAACAAGGCCATACTCACCCTTGAAAACGGAACTAAGCTGGAGCTCGATTCCGCAAGGATTGGCACCCTGGCAAAAAAAGGACATATCAGCATTCAAAAAACCAAAGAAGGACAACTTCTGTACACTGTGAATAAAGGTAAGGGGCAAACAGAAAATGAACACATTTCCTGGAATACCATCAGCACGCCGCGCGGCGGACAATACCAGGTAATCCTTCCCGATGGTACCAAAGTATGGTTAAATGCGGCATCGGCATTAAAATTCCCTACCGCTTTTGCCGGCAATACCCGTAATGTGGAACTCATGGGCGAGGCTTATTTTGAAGTCGCGAAAAATGCGGCCCGCCCCTTTACTGTTAAGGTTGATCATATGCAGGTGAAGGTGTTAGGGACTCATTTTAACATCATGGCCTATCAGGATGAGTCCGCTATAAAAACAACTCTGTTAGAAGGGGCCGTTCGGCTTAATGATGGAAGTGCAACCAGTTTACTAAGGCCAGGGCAGCAGGGTATTATAAAAGGAAATAACATACAGGTAACAGAAGTTGATGTGGCGCAGACAATTGCCTGGAAAAATGGCTTTTTTGAATTTAACCGGGCAAGTATCTATGATATCATGAAGCAGGTAAGCCGCTGGTATGATGTTGAGATCGTATACGAAGGCAAAATACCCAATGATGAGTTTGTAGGTAAAATTGAACGTAATGTAAAGCTATCGCAGGTACTGCACATATTGGAGCTTAACCATGTGCACTTTAAGATAGAGGATAAAAAAATAAAAGTAACCCCGTAATTAACTAAATTTTAAACAGCAATAAAATCATATGATCATCAAACACCAACCCAGCCAATAACAGTCTCCACCTCTTTGACCATTCATAAAAAAGCCGGAAGTGCGGCAACACTCCCGGGCTAAAAGATTGGATCAAGTTTACTGAGTTTCATGAACAGACACATTAACCCAAACACGACGAAGTTATGCAATTAAACTTTAGGGGTAAAGTATTTTACTTACCCTGTACATCAACCTCAAAACTGTTTTTGACCATGAAGTTAACGGTCTTATTAGTTATCATCGGCTGCTTGCAGCTTAGCGCCAAAAGCTTTTCGCAAACCATTACGCTAAGCACCAGCAATACAGCAATTGAAAAGGTATTTAAGGCTATTGAAAAGCAAAGCGGGTACTATTTCTTTTACAAGTACAATGATATTAAAGGAGCTAAACCAGTTACTTTATCTTTAAAAGATGTTTCGTTGGAAGAGGCACTCCAACAGTGCTTTAAAAACGAGCCATTAACCTATACCATTGACAATAAAACCATTATTGTCAATAAAAAAGAGGTCACGGTTATGACTAATGCTGCACAAGCTCCCATAACTATAACGGGCCAGGTGAAGGATTCTCAAAATCAACCGTTACCGGGTGTTAATGTGAAAATAAAAGGAACAAATATTGGAGCAACCACTGGCACCGACGGTAAATTTAGTTTACAGGCTGATGATAACGCCGTGTTGATATTCACCTTTGTGGGTTTCAGAACCAAAGAAGAACCTGTAAATAAAAGAACCTCTATCGATGTGGTATTGGAAGAAGATAAGACCCAATTAAACGAAGTAGTAGTGGTAGGCTATGGTAATCAGGAACGGAAAGATGTAACCGGCGCTGTGGGAACAGTTAAAATGTCGAACATCAAAGAGATCAAAGCGGCTAGTGTTGATTTGAAACTGGCCGGGCAACTGGCCGGCGTAACTGTGAACCAGGTAACGGGTACCCCAGGTGGTGGTGTATCTATCAATATCCGTGGCGCGGGTTCGGTGGGTGCCGGCGACGATCCCTTGTATGTAATCGACGGTTTTCCTATCTCTCCCGGGTTTGATCAGTACTCCAATCCGCTCAGCACGATAAATCCCGATGATATTGAGAATATCAGCGTGTTGAAAGATGCTGCTTCTACGGCTATATATGGCTCACGCGGGGCAAACGGTGTTATATTGATCACCACCAAAAGGGCTAAAAAAGGAGAGTCATCAGTAACTGTAAATACATCCACTGGTATCCAGACCATATTGCCCAAAAGTAAGCTCAAAATGATGACCGCCTCTCAGTTTGCACAGTGGCGCACGGAGGCTATACAGGACGCCAACAAGGTTAACGGCACCAATGACCCTATACCAGATGCGTATAAAAATCCGGCATCGCTGGGTAAAGGCACCGATTGGTTTGATGCGGTTACCCGGGTGGCTCCCATGCAAAATTATGATGTAACTATTGCCAATGGTACTGATAAGGTAAGGTCCTTATTTTCCTTAGGCTATTTTGATCAGGAAGGTACGGTGCTGAATACCGGTTTTAAAAGATATTCCTTAAAGGGTAATATGGACGCTCAGGTGGCCAAAAACGTAACCGTAGGTTTAAGTATAGCGCCAACTTACAGCCTTCGTAAATTGCAGGAAACAGATGGGCATTTTCAATCTGCGGTGCTGAGTCAGGCTTATCTGGAAAGCCCGCTGGTGCCCGTAAAACAACCCGATGGCTCGTATACTAATGTAGTAGGCTCGCCCGGTACATTCCAAAATGCCAACCCGGTAAGCGAACTGGTAAATACAACCAATAAACGAAACGAATTTCGCATACTAGCCAATACCTATGCAGAATGGCAGATCATCCCGGGATTAACCGCCAGATCAACCTTTGGGGTTGATTATCAAACCAAATCGCAGGATTATTTCAGACCATCTTTCCTGGGCGCATTCAACAATCATAACATCGATGGTACGCAGGTAAAAGCAATTGGCTCAGTTACCTCGGTAAATTCCCTTAACTGGCTTAATGAAAATTCCGTTAACTATAAAAAAACTTGGGGCAATCATACTTTAACCGTATTTGGCGATTATTCCATTCAACAGGAAACAGATCATAACCGGTTTACTTTCGGAACAGGCTATCCGGATGATGTTGTCAAGTCAATTGGAGCTGCAACCATTATAACGGCTCCAAAGGATGCCAATAATGATCAGGACTGGCGGCTACTGTCACTTATCGCCCGTGTAAATTATGCTTATAAAGATAAATACTTGTTAAGCGGATCTATCCGCCGTGATGGTTCTTCAAGATTTGCTCCGGGGCACCGATGGGGAACATTCCCTTCGGTATCGGGCGGATGGCGGATCTCTGACGAATCGTTCTTTCCAAAAATACCGGCTATTGAACAGGTGAAATTTACTGCCAGTTATGGTCTTGCCGGTAATAATAATGTAGGTAACTATGATTACATAGGATCAATTGATCAAACCAATTACACCTTTGGCGGTGGTCTTGCACCGGGCCAATCCATAACTACCTTAGGCAATGCCGACCTGGGTTGGGAAACCACCAGACAACTGGACATCGGCATGGACCTTTCGCTGCTGAAAGGGCGCATTTATTTAATCGCAGAGTATTATAACCGCTATACCCAGCGGATGCTGCAATACATTCCTGTGCCTATAGTATCGGGCTATGGTTACGCTTTATCAAACGTAGGTAATGTGCGTAACCGGGGTTGGGAGTTTACGCTAACCACTAAAAATATTATAGGCAGTGGGTTTAACTGGAGTACAGATATGAATATATCTTTTAATCGTAACAAAGTATTGAGTTTGGGGCCAACTCAACAGATATATGATGCCCCTGCCAACGATAACCCAACCAATATTACCAAGGTAGGCCTGCCGCTGGGACAGTTTTACGGTTATATATTCCAGGGAATATTCCAGAACCAGGCCGAATTAGACAAATACCCGCATTTTGATGGCGAGCAAGTGGGTAATATACGCTACAAGGATGTCAACGGTGATGGGGTAATTGATGGCGGCGACCAGGTGCCGATTGGTAATCCATGGCCAAAATTTACCTTCGGTTTTAACAACCACTTTTCATACAAACACTTTGATATGAATATCATTTCGGCTGGTTCTGTAGGTGGCCATGTGTTTGACGTATACAAGCAGTTTACCACCAATCTGGATGGGGTGTTCAATGTGGAGCAATCTGTTATACAGCGCTGGCGTTCTGCCAGTCAGCCGGGCGCCGGGCTTTTGCCAACAACGGTATCCAATACTAACCTGGCCCGTGATTATTATCCTTCGTATTGGGTAGAAAGCAATTCTTATCTCATGGTTAAGAATATTGATTTGGGGTACAACTTTAAAACCAAATTCAGTAAAAATTTCAGGGTTTATTTCAGCGCACAGAATGCTATCCTGATTACCGGTTACAGAGGTGGTAACCCCGAGGTAGGTATCGACGGGCAGGAAGGAAACAGATCGCTTTCGCCTAATGTGAATTTTACCGGTTACCCTGTTTCTGCTGTATATACCGTGGGCTGTAACGTAACTTTTTAGAGGGGTTTTGGGAGCAGGGATCTTTGGAACAAGGATCAAAGATTTTTAAACCAATGAACCAATAAACTAATAACTGAAGACATGAAAAAATACTTATATATATTATTGATCCTTACCGCTGCCGGGATAGCCGGCTGCAAAAAGGACTATTTGGACCGTCAGCCAACTTCGACCCAAAATGCCGAAAATTTTTACAAAACGCCTGCTCAGTTTACGCAGGCCGTTAATGGCGCTTACGCACCTTTGCAAGGTTTATATACAGGTTCTTTTTGGGCGATGGGCGAAATGCGATCAGACAATACCTCCTATGAATTTGATCCGGACGATCGCTCCGGCACTAATAAGGAGGAGATAGACGAATTCAGGGAACTAAACAATAATGACATGGTGGGTGCCTTTTTTAGTTCCTGCTATACGGCTATAGGGAGATGCAATGTGATTCTTGCCCGGTTACCCGCAGCTAAATTGCCTGCTGCCATTGCCGATACTATAGGAGGCCAGGCCAGTTTTTTACGGGCTTTTAATTATTTTAACGTGGTGCGCATGTTTGGCGATGTACCGCTGGTATTAACAGAAACTCAATCGGTAGGTGATGCTTATAAAGGAGCCACCAAAGCCCATGCTGCCGATGTGTACACCCAGATAATTGCCGATGCTACTGATGCTATAGCCAAATTACCCCTTAGTTATTTTGGCTTAGGCAATAAAGGCCGGGTTACCAAAGGCACGGCCGAAACCCTGCTGGCCGAAGTATACATGACCCAGAAAAAATTTGATCTAGCCGTGCCATTGCTGCTGGCTGTTATCTCGTCGAATGTTTATAGCTTAAACGCCAATTACGCCGATAATTTTGATATCAATAAGGAAAATGGCCCCGAATCGATATTTGAGATCCAATATATTGAGGGACCTAACGGACTGGGCAGCGATTTTATTGACACGTTTGCACCCTGGGATGTATATGATACATCGGTAACGGGGCATACATTAGATAATGGCGCCCAAAATGGTTGGAACATACCTACCCAGGATTTGCTGGATGCTTATGAACCCAATGATAAAAGAAGAGCCGCATCGGTTGATGAAACCTTTACATCAGACCAATATGGTATTATCATGCCTTACATCAAAAAATACCAGAGTGTAGGTGCGGTTAAAGGTATCACCGGTAATAATTTTCCGGTATATCGTTACTCCGATGTTTACTTGATGCTGGCCGAATGTCTGAATGAGCAGGGTTTTGCAGGCGGTGGTGATGCCTTCAGATATTTGAACCTGGTGCGGGAACGCGCCGGCTTACCTGATAAAAGTGCCGGTAATGCCGATGCTACGCTAAATGTGGCTAATCAGGAGGATTTTCGCGCTGCAGTAGCACATGAAAGGCAAATTGAACTGTGCTTCGAAAACCACCGCTGGTTTGATCTCCTGCGTACCGGAAAAGCGGTAGCGGTAATGACAGCCCATGGTGCCAGGGAAAAAGCGATCAAGAAACCATACTGGAATGTGAACTCAGCTGCTTATACCAATATCCGTTTGCTTTTTCAGTATCCGTTAAACGAAGGGCAATTGGAACATTAACAGGTATTTATGATCCTGTAAAACCTTTATGGGGGCATAATACGTTTATATGTAGTGTAAGCAGTGTTTGTAACAATGCCATCATATTTACTTTTGAGGCTAAAAAATATGTTATATATACAAACAAAAACCGTTCTTAAGCTATATTTAGTAGCATGAATTACATAGCCGAAACAGGTACGCTCAAAAAGGCGGGCCTGAGTATCGTAATATTACTTTTTATTTGTTGCCGGGGTTTTGCGCAGGCTCAAAATGCGCCTGTTAATTTTAGGGTTGATAATTTAATATGTGAGTATAAAATTAACCCTATAGCTGTTGATGCGGCTAATCCGCGGATGGGCTGGAAACTGATAACCCAGGATCGTAACATACAACAAACTTATTACGAGATACGGGTAGGTACCAACGCGGTATCGTTAACCAAAGGCAAAGATCTGATCTGGACATCGGGTAAGGTTCCTTCAGATGAATCGGCTCATGTATATTACGGTGGACCGATGCTTACCTCGCGCGAAAAATGTTACTGGCAAGTACGGGTATGGAATAATAAAAACCAGATAACACCCTGGAGTATGGTAAACTTCTGGAAAATGGGTTTACTGAAACAGGAGGACTGGTCGGCCAAATGGATCCAGGATAATTACCTGTCTGATACTACAGGCGGCCCGAGCCCTATGTTTCGCAAAACGTTTAAACTCGATCGTAAAATACGCGCCGCTCATTTATATATTACCGCTCATGGTGTATTTGAAGCACAGATAAACGGTAAAAGGGTAGGCAACGATTACTTTGCACCCGGTTGGACAAGTTATAACAAACGCCTGCAATATCAGGTATATGATGTTACTTCCTTACTCCGCAGAGGTGAAAACGCTACTGGTGTAACCATCGGCGACGGTTGGTACCGTGGCTATACCTACAATCGTAAAAAGAATGTTTACGGTAAAAAACTGGCCCTGTTATATCAGCTTGAGATAGTTTATAGCAACGGTAAACGCGAACTAATCACCTCAGATAAAAGCTGGAAGGTAGCTTATGGTCCTATCCGCTCATCGTCGTTTTTTGATGGCGAGGTTTATGATGCCCGCAAAGAAAAAAGCGGATGGACAGAGCCTTTGTACAAAGATGCTACCTGGGACACCGTAAAAACAGACGAAAGCATTAAAAGTAACCTCATCACTACCATTGGTCCTACGGTAAAAAAACATGAGAGGTTTTTACCACTTAAAGTTTTCACTACCCCCGCCGGCGAAAGAGTCATAGACTTTGGGCAAAATCTGGTGGGGTGGGTACAGTTTAAATTGAAAGCCAAAACCGGCGATACCGTTCGGCTTTTCCATGCCGAAGTGCTTGATCAGAAAGGTAATTTCTATACCAAAAACCTGCGTACCGCCAAACAGGAGATCACCTATGTATTTAAAAGCGATAGTGTAGAAAGCTATGAACCTCATTTTACCTTCCAGGGCTTCCGCTACTTGAAAGTGGTGGGTTATAATGGGCCGCTGGATTCTACCAATGTTGCTGCCTATGCCTTATATTCAGATATGGCACAAACGGGCAAGTTCTCTACCTCAAACCCGCTCATTAATCAACTACAACACAACATACAATGGGGACAAAAAGGTAATTTTATTGATGTGCCTACCGATTGCCCGCAGCGGGACGAACGCATGGGCTGGACGGGCGACGCACAGGCCTTTATCCGTACTGCTACTTTTAATATGGATGTAGCGGGATTTTTTACCAAATGGCTCAAAGATCTTTCGGCCGATCAGCACAAAGACGGGGCTGTACCTTATGTGATCCCCAACGTATTGGATAGTGTTTCATCGGCAGCTTCAGGTTGGAGCGATGTGGCCACTATTGCCCCCTGGACTATTTACCTGGCCTATGGCGATAAACAGGTATTGCAGCAGCAATATGAAAGTATGAAGGCCTGGGTGGGCTATATCCAGCTCCACAGCCGTAATTACCTTTGGGACACCGGCAACCACTTTGGCGACTGGCTATTTTATGCCGGAACTAATTATGAGGACGGTGCCGCCCTGACCGATAAAAACCTGATAGCACAGGCATTTTACGCCTATTCTACCCAGTTACTCATCAATGCCGCCAGAATTTTGCAGAGAGGCGATGATGTACAGAAATACACGCAATTACTGTACAATGTTAAAAAAGCTTTCCAGAGTGAGTATGTAACCCCCAATGGTCGTATGATATCGGGTACCCAAACCTCCTATGTACTGGCATTGAACTTTGATTTGCTGCCCGAAAATTTACGGGAATCAGCAGCAAAAAGATTGGTAAACAATATCCAGGATTATGATGAGCATATCACTACGGGCTTTTTGGGTACACCCTACATTTGCCATGTGCTGAGCCGTTTTGGGCATACCGATATTGCTTATGACCTGTTGATGAAGGAGTCGTACCCATCATGGCTTTATCCGGTAAAACATGGCGCTACAACCATCTGGGAGCGCTGGGACGGCATCAAACCTGATGGCAGTTTTGAAGACCCTGGAATGAACTCCTTTAACCATTATGCATACGGTGCCATTGGCGATTGGATGTACCGTGTGATAGCCGGTATTAATACTGACGAAAATTCGCCGGGTTTTCATAAGATCATCATTTCACCCCACCCGGGCGGCAAACTGAGCAGCGCGCAGGCCGAACTGGAAACATTATACGGTAAAGTAAAATCGGCATGGAGCATTGATAATGGTATATTTACGTTGGATGTTATTGTGCCACCCAATACCACCGCCGAGATTGTGCTGCCGTCAGTAACAGACCAGATCACCGAAGGCGGCTTTGATATCAATACCATAAAGGAAATTACCGGTATCCAAAAAATTGGTAACGATGAGCATTTGAATGTGGGCTCTGGCACCTATCATTTTGTGTATACACTGAAAACTTTTGGTAAGCACATTAACTAAGACGCTGTCAGAATTAGATTTAACTGATATGATGAATTATATAAAATCATTACCATTGACTTTAGTCAACGGAGTAATGATTGCAAATAGGGGGCTTTAGCCCAAAATCGCTTGAATAATTGGGCTAAAGCCTTCAAAAATATTTTCTTTAACCGTCGACTAAAGTCAACGGCAATTAATAATTACATTTTAAGCTGAGTCTAAGATTTTTAATCAACGGAGAACAAAAAATATGGCAAACACCATCGTTGGCGATAAAGCCACCAGTATCAGTCGCCCGCGCTTGCTTTCGCTCGATTTTTTTCGGGGATTTACCGTAGCGGCCATGATACTGGTGAATGATCCCGGCGACTGGGGCCATATTTACTGGCCCCTGGAACACTCTAAATGGAACGGCTGCACACCAACAGACCTTGTTTTTCCTTTCTTTTTATTTATGGTAGGCGTATCTATCGTTTACGCCATGCAAGCCAAAAAGATGGATGCTGTGGGTCACCCCAAACTGATGTTATCCATCCTGCGCCGTACTATTATTATTGTGCTGCTGGGAATTTGTTTACCACTTATCGGCGATTTTCAATTTGCTCATTTACGCTTCCCCGGCGTATTACAGCGCATTGGTGTTGTTTTTGGCATTACCGCTGTACTCTATATTAAAACCAATACCCGCACGCAGATAATTATTGCTGCTGCCTGTTTAATTGGCTATTACCTGCTCATGACACTGGTGCCCGTACCCGGTTTCGGCCCTGCCAACCTTAATCCTGAAACCAATTTGGGTGCCTGGCTTGATAGGCTGATATTTACCCCAAACCACCTTTGGGGCTCGTCCAAAACCTGGGATCCGGAAGGATTGCTGGGAACTATCCCGGCCATCGGTACTTGTTTAATTGGTGTACTTACCGGTACCTGGCTCAAAAGTGATAGGCTAAAAACCGGCAGCCAGATACTCCGGTTAACCAATATCGGCGCCTTGCTGGCCGTTGCCGGGTTGATCTGGAATACTTTCTTCCCCATCAATAAATCTCTATGGACAAGCTCTTTTGTCTTGCTCACCGCCGGGCTGGCCATCATTATCCTTGCCGTATCCTATTGGCTTATTGATGTAAAAGGTTATAAAAAATTGCTGCCGCCTTTCCTGGCTTTCGGGCGTAATGCTATAGCCGCCTATGTGCTGGCCGATGTTATTCCCGCTATCATATCTATTATCCCGGTTACGGATAACGGGCATAAGACCAATATCTGGTCGTATATGTATTTTCATCTGCTCACGCCAAATTTTTCGCCAGAGAATGCCTCGCTTATTTCGGCTATCTTTACGGTGATCATCATTTTTATACCGGTTTGGATCCTGTACAGGAAAAACATCACGGTTAAAATTTAAACCTTTATACCTTTTATGACTCGTTTTAGCAAAATATATCTGCTTTTAATAATAACCTGTTTGGGCTTAGGTGTAAAAGAATCCACCGCTCAAATGCATATCATTCCACAACCGCTGCATGTAACCACGCAGAAGGGGAGTTTTGTATTGAATAGCAACGCGCTTATCGGCGTTGATAAACAAAGTGCGGCGGTGGGCAAATACTTACAAGACTATCTTTCCCGGTATTATAAATTGCAGTTAAACCTGAAAGTTTATACCCAAATACCGCCATCAACGGCTATAAGATTAATCAGCAGTAATCTTAAAGGCGCGGATGGCGCTTATGCCCTGAGTATTATCGCTGGTAAAATAACTATATCCGGTAAAGGCGCCGGGATATTTTATGGGGTGCAATCGCTTATCCAATTATTGCCTTCGGCTGCTACCAGGCCCTTGCAGATACCAGTCGGTGCCATTAGTGATGAGCCTCGCTTTCAGTGGCGCGGTTTGAGTATTGATGTATGCCGCCATTTTTTTACGGTTGATGAGGTGAAGAAATACATTGATGTGATGGCGCATTACAAGCTGAATGTATTGCACTGGCATTTGACTGATGATGAAGGCTGGCGCATCCAGATTGATAAATATCCAAAGCTAACCGAAGTTGGCTCCAAAATAGCTTATTATGCTAAAGAAGGAAAGTTTCGTAAACTGGACAACCTGGTAGACGGAGGCAACGATGGTTTTTATACCAAAGCCGAGATTCGCGATGTGATCAAATACGCGCAGGACCGGTTTGTGACCATATTACCCGAAATTGAAATGCCGGGCCACAGTGAAGCAGCCATATTTGCCTATCCCGAACTGGGCTGCAAGGATTCTACAGGTGCCAAACACCGGGTACGTATGCTGGACCCCAGCGAATACACTTTTAAATTTATGGAAGATGTATTGACCGAGGTGATCGCGTTGTTCCCCAATCAATATATACACATCGGTGGCGATGAAGCCGAAATGGCCGACTGGCTCAAGAGCCCAACAGCTGTAGCCCTCATGAAAAAGGAAGGTTTGAAGAACGAGAAGGAGGTGCAAAGCTATTTTATTAAACGCATTGAGAAATTCCTGATCTCCAAAAACAAAAAACTGGTAGGTTGGGACGAGATATTGCAGGGCGGTTTAGCCGAGTCGGCAACAGTAATGAGCTGGCAGGGCGAAGCCGGAGGTATTGAAGCTGCCCGCATGCACCACCACGTAGTGATGACGCCATTGCCCTATATGTATTTTGATGCCCCGCAGGCCAACGAACAATTGGAACCCATAGGTTGGAACCCGCCGGTTACCTGGCAAATGGTGTATAACTATGAGCCACAGTCGAGCCAGTTAACACCTGCCGAGGCTGCCTATATTTTAGGTGCGCAAGGCAATATCTGGACGGAAAAAATACCCAACGCCCCGCATCTGGAGTACATGGTTTATCCGCGTGCGCTGGCCGTGGCAGAACTGGCCTGGAGCAGCAAGGAGAATAAGAATATCGATCGTTTTGAATACAAAATGAAACAGCAGTATCCTTATTTTAAACTCTGGAACTTCAACGCGCGCCTGCCCGATATTGTGGGTATTGATCATATTACCACCAATGCCGACCGGTTTAAACAAACACTGCAATATCCTTTATCTGGAGCACAGGTACGTTATTCGCTCAACGGTAAAATGCCCGATAGTACGGCTAAAGCAGTGGCATTCCCTGTGAATATCGACGTTACATTGAAGGATAGCCTGCAACTGAAAACCTACACCACCTGGAGCCTGAACACACAGCATATATTGCAAAGCGCTACTATAAAACATATAAAAATTAAACCCAGGGAAGTTGGTGTAGCTGAGCTGAAACCTGGTTTAGGCTATAAGCTGTTCAAGGCCAAAGAAAATAATTATGCCAAGCTGGAAGCTGTTACGCCGGTTTCGGTAACCGTAATAACAACAGCCACTCCAATGATACAACCGGTAAGTGATGGCGATCTGACCCTGGTTAAATTCAGCGGACTGATTAAAATTGACACCGAAGGCGATTATGAGCTGACTTCGGGTTTTGAGGTGAGTCCCACTTTGTATCTGGATAATGAATTGCTCATCGCAGGTGAAAAAAATACTTATGTAGAGCCGCAAAAGGCACTACTACATCTTAAAAAGGGCTTTTATGAATTTAGCGGATATTACACGGCCAATGAGGCCAACAGCAAGCAGACATTGTTTGTGTTAAAGGATGCCAATGGTAAATTGCTTGACCCATCGGTATACCTGTTTCATTTATAGATCATATTAAATATGGTGCAAAAAAAATGGAGTTTAACGATAGCGGCATTTTTGATGATATCCGCCGCCTATGCCCAGGTTTATAAAGACCCGAAAGCTCCTGTGCCCGCCCGGGTCAAAGACTTGCTTGGCCGCATGACACTGGAAGAAAAGATAGGACAGATGAGCATGAACTCCTTAAAAGGTTCGCTGGATAATCCCATTGCTTATGGTGTGTGCGAAAGCCCCTTCGTTACCATTAATGAAATAGCATCCCTATCCGTTAAAGCCAAAAAGTACGCCCGCGAAAAAACACGATTAGGTATCCCTCCCATACAAATAGGCGAGTGCCTGCACGGGCAACTGGCCGCGGGAGCTACTATATTTCCGCAGGCTATAGCACAGGGCAGCAGCTGGAATCCGGCACTTATTAAACAAATGGGCTCGGTGATTGCCTACGAGGCATCCTCCTCGGGTGTTGATCAGGCGTTATCTCCTTTATTTGACCTTATTCGCGACCCGCGTTTTGGTAGGGTAGAAGAATGTTATGCCGAAGACCCTTACCTGGTAAGTCAATTGGGAACTGCCTTTGTAACCGGAATGCAAGGTGATGAAGCGCAAAGCCTCATTGGTATTGGAAAAGATAAGGTAATGTGTACTGCGAAACATTTTGCTGCCTACAGCATCCCGGTGGCTGGTATCAATTTAGGGCCTGCATCCATTGGTGAGCGCGAACTGCGGTCGATATTCCTGCCGCCTTTTCGCGATGTGGTGCAAAAGGCTAATATTTACTCGGTAATGCCATCCTATAATGAAATGGACGGTGTGCCTGCCCATGCCAACCGCTTTTTATTAGAGCAGGTATTGCGTAAGGAGTGGGGCTTTAAAGGCTATGTATTCTCTGATTACGAAGGCTTGAAAATGTTATACGGTTTTCAACGTACCGCCAAAGATGCGGAAACTGCCGCGCCCATGGCCCTCAATGCAGGTGTTGATCTGGAAGCGCCCAGTCCGGATGTATACAGTAAACTGATAGAGCTGGTAAAAGCAGGTAAGGTAAAAGAAGCGCAGATAGATACTGCAGTTGCCCGCATCCTGACCGCCAAATTTAAGGCCGGTTTGTTTGAAAAACCTTTGGTAGATACCCTGCAGCTTAAAAAGCGCGTGCACACCCCGGCTCATGTGGCCCTGTCGCAGCAAATAGCCGAGGAGTCTATCATTCTGCTTAAAAACGATCAGCAATTGCTGCCTTTAAATATCAACAAACTGAAATCGCTCGCCGTGATCGGCCCTAATGCCAACCAGGTACAATATGGCGACTACAGTTCTACCCGCGATAACCGATCCGGAACTACTATATTGGATGGTATTAAACAATTAGTGGGTAATAAAGTAAAAATCAATTACGCCAAAGGCAGCGCATTATCTGGCCAGGATACAAGTGGCTTTGCAGAGGCGGTTACTGCCGCCAAAAATAGCGACGCTGTGGTGGTGGTTTTAGGCACTACCAGTGTGGTATTCTCCGGTATAGGCTGGAATGGCCATACACCCGAAAGCGAACCTAAAGATCCTTTTACCTGCGGCGAAGGTTATGATGTGACTGATATCAATCCCGATGGGGTACAACGGCAATTGTTGCAAGCTATTTACAAAACCGGCAAGCCCGTGATTCTGGTGCTGGTACATGGCCGGCCCTGGAGCATCAGCTGGGAAAAAGAACATATCCCGGCTATCCTCGAAGCCTGGTATCCCGGCGAAAGGGGCGGCAATGCGGTGGCTAATATCTTGTTTGGCAAGGTGAACCCATCGGGCAGGTTAAACGTGTCTATACCTCAATCTACGGGGCATATTCCGGTGTTTTATAATCATGTAAGTTCTGGCAGGGGTTTTTATCATAACCCGGGTTCACTGGATAAGCCGGGGCAGGATTATGTTTTTTCTTCCGCCGATCCGCTTTTTTCTTTTGGTTTTGGCTTGAGCTATACCTTGTTTAAGTACAGTAATATGCAGGTATCGGCGATGTCATTTGGTAAAGCAGGGCAGGTGCAGGTTTCTGTCGATGTAACCAACACAGGTAGTGTGGCGGGTAAAGAAGTAGTGCAAATGTACCTGGGTAATAAAGTAAATTCGGTAACCACGCCGGTGATGGCCCTGAAAGGTTTTGATAAGATAACCCTTAAACCCGGAGAAACCAAAACGGTAAGGTTTAGCATCACACCCGAAGATATCGCCATCTGGAACATGGATATGAAGCAGGTAACCGAACCGGGAACATTTGATGTAATGATCGCCCGCTCGGCAGCGGACGTAGTGTTTACCAAAACATTGGAATATAAAGAATAAGCTATGCGAAAATGCCTGCTGATCGGAATGCTTTTTTTATGCGGATGCCTTGGCGCTTACGCTCAGAGTTACAGTAAATATGTCGATCCATTTATAGGTACTTCCGCCACGGGGCATACCTTTCCGGGTGCCACGGTACCGTTTGGGATGGTGCAGCTAAGCCCGGAAACGGGAAATTTTGGTTGGAACTATTGCTCCGGCTATCGTTATGAGGATACGGTGATCACCGGCTTTGCTCATACCCATTTAAGTGGTACAGGTGGGGTTGACTTGGGCGATGTGCTGTTCTTCCCTTTTCAGGGTAAAGATCCGCAGCAATTCACTAGCAGGTTTTCGCATCGGAATGAAAAAGCTACTCCGGGTTATTATGAAGTGATACTAGATGATCACGATATCAAAGTGCAGCTCACCGCCTCCGCACATACGGGTGTGCATCGATATACGTTCAACAAAGCCGGTCAATCGCACTTGCTCATCGATATGCAAAGTGGACTGGTAGAGAATGCGGAAGAGTTGAAAGAGCATGTATCCGAAGGAAGTGTCACCATCGATTCAAAAAACGCTGTCAGTGGTTATGCTTTCAGCAGCCAATGGGTGGAAAAGAAAGTTTATTTCACCGCGCGGTTCAGCAAGGCTTTTACCGGCTCGCATTTTATTGACGAAGATCATCGTCGCTTAATAGTAGACTTTGATACCAAACCCGGCGAAACCATCGAAGCAAAAGTTGCCATATCTGGTGTAAGTGTCGATGGCGCCCGCAAAAACCTGGCTGCCGAAACCGCGAACAAAGCCTTTGAGCAGGTTAAAGCCGAAGCCTCCAAAGTTTGGGAAAGCTATTTCAACCGGATGAAGGCCGAAGGTACCCCCTCACAAAAGACCGCCTTTTATACCAGCATTTACCACGCCCTGATACAGCCCAACAATATTGCCGATGTGGATGGCCGATATCGCGGCGCTGATGGCGAAGTTCATCAATCGGCAGATAAGGTATATTATTCCACCCTCTCTTTATGGGATACCTACCGGGCGGCGCAGCCATTTTATACATTGATGTGCCCGGATAAAGATGGAGAGATCATCGAAACCATGCTGCAGCATTTTAATACCGCCAAGCTACTGCCCATATGGACCTTGTGGGGCAAAGAAAGCTATGCCATGATCGGCAATCATGCTGTACCTGCTATAGTGGATGCCGCCCTAAAAGGTATCAAAGGTTTTAATAAGGAGCAGGCATTCGCTGCTATTAAAGCCTCGCTTACGAATAATAAAAGTCCCAAATACAATTGGGATACGTACATGCGCTATGGTTACCTTCCCTCAGATTCGGTAAAACGCGAAGCTGTTTCCCGCACACTCGAAGCTGCTTATGACGATTGGTGTGCCGCTCAACTGGCCAAATCCCTGCATAAAACAGCCGACTATAACTATTTCAACAAACGATCCAGGTTCTATGTAAATTTGTTTGACAAGTCGACCAACCTGATGCGGGGCCGTTTAGCCAACGGTGATTGGGTGCGTCCTTTCGCCAACCTGGATAGTGGTCAGCTGGCCATTGGTGGCGATTATACCGAAGGTAACGCCTGGCAATATGTATGGTCGGTACAGCAGGATATTTCCGGTTTGATTAAACTCATGGGCGGGAATAAACCTTTTACCGCCAAGCTCGATTCCCTGTTTAGTATGGACTCTAAAGTGTTTGGCAAAGGTTCCACGCTGGATGTTACCGGGTTGATAGGCCAATACGCGCATGGCAACGAGCCCAATCATCACGTCGCTTATTTATATACGCTTGCAGGTCAACCTTACAAAACCCAGCGCCTGGTACGGCAAATAGTTGATCAGTTTTATCAGAACAAGCCAGATGGCCTTTCGGGAAACGACGACTGCGGGCAAATGTCGGCCTGGTATATTTTCTCGGCCATGGGCTTTTATCCCGTTAATCCGGCAGATGGCCGTTACGTTTTCGGCGCACCGCAGCTGAGTAAGATAAATATAGCATTGCCCAACGGTAAAAGTTTTGTGATCGAAGCCAAAGATTTATCAGAGGCCAATAAATATGTGCAAAGCATCAGCCTAAATGGCAAGCCTTATCTGAAAAATTATATCAGTCATGCCGATATTTCAAAAGGCGGGCGGTTGGTTTTTGTGATGGGGGATAGGCCGAAGATGTGAAGATAAAAAAGCGTGGGAATGTGCGGTTCCCCTCTTGAAAAAAGGCTGTCACCCTGAGCTTGTCGAAGGGCGAGCGCAGAGGCCTACCCACCATGCTTCGACGGGGCTCAGCATGACATCCGCTTACTGCTAATCAATCCTCACCTTATACCGATATCCCAAAATCTCATCCACATGCACACCCTTCACCATTTTCCATTCCTTCAATTCATCAATAAATTCCGGAAGTTCTAATCCCGACCTGATGGCCGCACTCGTATAAAAAGCAGACCGGTCCGGATGATCTGGCGAACAGCCATTGAACAAATAGCCAAATGTCTGCCTGTCAATAATAGCTATGCTCAGGCCAATACAATCATCCAGATGGATGAGGTTAACCGGGGCCTTACCGTTAGCAATATCCTTTTTGCCGGCAAAAAACCTGCCCGGATCACGACCCGGACCGATCAATCCCGCGAAGCGGATAATAGTAGTTTTAAATGTGGTTTCTGGGCTGAACAGGTTTTCGGCTTGTAGTAAGATCCTGCCGGCTTCGGTATTGGGTTGCGGGTTGCTTAATTCATCAACATCGGCATTTACATCGGCATAAACAGCGGTAGAACTGATGAATACCACCTTTTTTACATCGTGCTTTTTAATGGCTTTGATGATGCCTTGTATCTTATCAATAAACTCAGGGCCTTCGCCGCCCCTGCTTTTTGGCGGGATGGAGATAAAGAGGACATCGCAGGCAAAAAAGGAATCGTCATAATGTTCGTTACCTGGCGAAAAGTTCACCAGGTATGGATCAATACCTTCAACAGTTAGCGTATCCATTTTTTGCGGTGATGTGGTGGAACCTTTTACAGTATGCCCCTCGCTAATCAATGCCTTTGCCAATGCCTGGCCGTACCAGCCGCAACCTAAAATACTGATATTCATTTTCTGCACCATGACCTGTTTTTGGCCCCACTTTAATGGATTGGCGCAAAGGTAATTAAATATCTAAAGCGGAAAAATGCATAGAATATGCGCTTTTGGGATAAACTTTTTGCAGGCTATAATCGTTGTTGTGATATGAAAAAGGAGATTTTAGCAACATCAGTTGTTTTAGGGTTAACTGCCCTGGCCCTGCAAGCCAGGTGTAAACCTTTAGAAACTGTTAAATACGTAGAATTAAAAAAATATTTAGGTACCTGGTTTGAGATAGCTGCCTTTCCGCAGATTTTTGAAAAGGGCTGCAGCTGCACATCGGCAACTTATGGATTGGCGGAAGATGGTTCAGTCATCGTCAAAAATCGTTGTATTAAAGATGGTAAATTAAAAGTAACCGAAGGACGGGCTTTTGTGACCGATCATACCAACGCGAAACTCGACGTGGAATTCTTTTGGCCCTTTAAAGGTAAATACTGGATCATTGACCTGGCTAAAGATTATAGCTACGCGGTAGTGGGGCACCCTAACCGGAATTATTTATGGATACTGAGCCGCAGGCCAACGCTGGATGAGCAAACTTATAATGAACTGGTAGTACGCGCTGCCGATAAAGGTTTCGACGTGCGTAAACTGGTAAAAACCGAGCAGATAGCCGACGTGTCGGGGATATAATTATTAAAATGCAGTACAATCGAGGGTAACCAATATGTCATTGCGAGGAGGAACGACGAAGCAATCGCGAACTGTGCAGATCACTCTGTATAGCATGCGATTGCCGCGCTATCGCTCGCAATGACATGATTTATTAAGGTTATAAACAGAAAAGGTTCGTCTCCTCTTACTGCGTCTCCACAGCCAGCTTACGCCGGCAGTATGAAAAAAGCCGCCCGTGAGGACACGGACGGCGGAGGAAGACGCATCACATGCGTCTTTTTTGTTATCGAGTAAAATTAAAACCTGTATCCCAAAGTCAGGAAGCCGTTGTTGTTTGTCTTTTTGAAATTAGCGGTCGGGTTTCCATTGTTAATTAAGTATGGCGAAAATGCTTCGGAACCAGTAACATGGGCATAAGTAGCATCTACATAATACTGACCAAATCGCAAACCAATACCGCCGCTAACCGTTTTGATATCGCTGCTTACATCTGTAGCGCCGGTATTATTTTTAAAAGGACTGCCTTGCTGGCTATAGCCACCACGTAAATAAAACATATTGGTTACACGGGCCTCGGCGCCTACATGTACATTGACAGCCGATTTATAATTGGCTTTAATAGCATTGATATCATCGGTATTATCGTAAGAGTCGTTATTGCTGATATGCGTTGTTGAATAGTCGATGTATTCTACATCACCCGATATAAAACCATATTTGCCAATAAATACCGCTGCACCACCCGCCAGTTTAAGTGGGGTACGCATGTTGTAATTAAGCGCATAATCGCCAGATGAGTTAGGCTGGTTACGGTTTCCGTTAATCGATGTGGCCAGTCCTTCGGCATATATGTCATTAATGCTGTAAAATGTTGGCGAGGTGAAGGTAAATCCTAAACGAACCGCTTCCACAGGCTTGTAAATAACACCAAGTTTAACATTAGCACCAGATCCCCTGGTTGATTGATTTTGCGCGTAGTTGGAATTAAAAGGCGTGGGAGTACCGGTTGTACCTCCGTTAGTGATAGACGCTGTACCATCTTCAATAAACTGGCGGGAATAATCGTACCGGAGGTCTGTTATGGCAACGCCCAAACCCAGGTATAGTTTATTGCTATAGTTGGCGCCAAAAGCAAAATCAAATTCCGATTGACCACCTATACGCGAAATTATCCCGGTTTGGTTTACCGGTACGGATACCGTACTGGCAAAATCGGGTTTTTGAGTGGTACCGAAATTATCAATCAGCTTATCTTTATAAGCCCATTGTGCAAGCGCATCATCCGGGCGGTTATTAGCTGTACCTGCGTAATAATCAGATATAGAGTTAGATGTATTTTTGCCGCTATAAGCTATATTTTCATAAAAATTATTGGTGCGACTGTAGCCTGCGCCATAATTGATACTGAGCCATCCCTTGGTTTTATCTCTCCCTTTTGCCGTATTAAGGCGCTGGTAAAACACGATGGAAGCGTTGCTTAAGTTGCCGCTGTTTTTACTGGCGTTGCCGGCTTGCCCAAAATAAGTGGAGTTTACTTTAGAACCATTAAATTCAGGTGTGATGCTGAACTCTGAATGGGTGAAAAAGCCCAGACCTGCCGGGTTACCGCTAATAGAACTTAAATCGCCACCGATAGCGGTACCCGCATTGCCAATGGCTTTGATACGTGATGTAGAACCGTTTTGAAAGGTCGAAAAGCGGACTACATCCTGTGAGTACTGCGCAAAACTGGTTTTAGTAACAGCTACTATAGCGATTATACTAAGTAAATATTTTATTTTCATGGATGTGATCGGTTTTTTTAGATGATGATGCCATCATGAGCAATTGTTCATTTTTTATAAGCGCTTACTCATGATGATTTCATGGAATTTCAGGATAATAAAGTTTATGGTCTGCTTGGTCTGCCGCCACCACCTCCGCCGCCACCGCCGGAGCTTCTGGATCCTCCACCCGAATTGTTGGAAGGAGCAGAAGAAGAGCGATCAACTTGGGGCTGATACTGTGGCTGCTGTTGTGTAACAGGCCGTGCATTGTCGGCATTGGTTTGTTGATAACCCGGACGTGACGGACGCGCATCTGTACGTGCGGGACGCGAATAATTGTTGTTGGTGCCCCGGCCGCCAGGTATATAGCCTATACCACCACCACCGGCCGGTACGCGTGAGCCATAACCTGGTGTGCCACTGGAAATACCCCGGCCACCGCCGCCACCAAATGGAATGCCCGGCCCTCTGTTTGGACGCGGCCTGCCCGAAGTGAAGTAATTGCTACCCCAATATCCTCCCGGATAACCGCCACCGTAGTAGCCGCCACCATAATATCCGCCACCATAATATCCGCCGTAGCCACCCCAGCCGTAGCCAAGGCCCCAGCCACCGTAGCCATAACCCAATCCCCAGCCGCCATAACCGTAGCCATAGCCGTAAGGAGAATAGCCATAACCCCAGGGACCATAATTAAAGCCTAAGCTAAAGCCATTGTTATAATAGGGATCGCTGTAGCCGTAGTACAAATTATCGTAAAAACTAAATGGAGAGAAATAGCTGAAACGGTTGATGCGTGATGCATAATCATCGTAATAAAAATAATCATCATCATCGTCAATATAAGTCTGGCCCTGTGCCGCGTTTGGGTTATAATTGTCGGCCGCGGCGTAAGTAGGTTCATCACCAGCCTTGGCTTTTGAAAAGTAAACGTCATCGCTGATATCGGTATTGGCAAGCTTGGTTGTGGAGCAGGAACTCAACGCCATGGCGCCGATCAGAAAAATTCCTATAGCAATGTTCCGTTTCATATGCAGGTATGTGAAAAGTTCGAGTTCAAATAACTTTTAATTTATAAATTTGGCGCAATATACAAATTCGCACAAGTCAAATTATATATTCCAATCAATATGAGTAAAGGTGTTATTAGTAAAGACGAAGATTATTCGCAATGGTTTAATGACCTGGTAATAAAATCTGATATGGCCGAATATTCGCCGGTTAGAGGTTGCATGATCATTAAGCCGTACGGATATTCGATATGGGAAAAAATACAAGCCGTACTGGATCAGATGTTTAAAGATACCGGGCATAGTAATGCCTATTTCCCGCTGCTGATACCCAAATCATTTTTTAGTAAAGAGGCCAGCCACGTAGATGGTTTTGCCAAGGAGTGCGCCGTGGTAACCCACTATCGTTTAAAAAATGATGGTGATGGCAATATCATTGTTGACGAAGAAGCCAAACTGGAAGAAGAACTGATTATCCGCCCAACATCAGAAACCATTATCTGGAACACATATAAAGGCTGGATACAATCATACCGCGACTTGCCCATCCTGGTAAACCAATGGGCCAACGTAATGCGCTGGGAAATGCGTACCCGTTTGTTTTTGCGTACCAGCGAGTTTTTATGGCAGGAAGGCCACACCGCGCACGCTACATCAGAAGAAGCAGTAGCCGAAACCGAGCAAATGTTGAACGTATATGCCGATTTTGCCGAAAACTGGATGGCCCTGCCGGTTGTAAAAGGTCGTAAAACAGCGAATGAGCGTTTTGCCGGCGCCTTGGATACCTATTGTATTGAGGCCCTGATGCAGGATGGTAAAGCCCTGCAGGCGGGAACATCGCACTTCCTGGGACAGAACTTTGCCAAGGCTTTTGATGTGAAATTTACCAACAAAGAGAACGTTCAGGATTTTGTATGGGCAACCTCATGGGGTGTATCTACCCGTTTAATCGGCGCGCTCATTATGGCCCACTCCGATGATGCTGGCTTAGTATTGCCACCAAAACTAGCGCCTATACAAGTGGTAGTGGTGCCTATTTACAAGCACGACGAAGAATTGGACAATATAGCCGCTTACGTAGCCGGCCTGACCAAAGAGCTGAAAGCAAAAGGTATCTCTGTGAAATTTGACAAACGCGATACCCACCGTCCGGGAGCCAAATTTGCCGAGTACGAGTTGAAAGGTGTACCATTGCGCGTAGCCATCGGCAGCCGGGATATGCAGAATGGTACCGTTGAACTGGCCCGTCGTGATACCAAAACCAAGGAAACTACCACACAGGAAGGTTTGGCACAAAAAATTGAAAGCCTGTTGGAAGAGATCCAGAATAATATCTACAAAAAAGCCTTCGATTTCCGCGCCGAAAACACCACCGAGGTAGATACCTGGGACGAGTTTAAACGTATGCTGGATGAGCAGCCAGGCTTCCTGAGCGCTCACTGGGACGGCACCTCAGAAACCGAACAAAAAATAAAAGAGGAAACTAAAGCGACAATCCGTTGCATACCTTTGGATAACAAACAGGAAGAAGGCAAATGTAT
>JACXTT010001678.1_pt1 | contig 36456 bp, 28 predicted proteins | sample 9270951 | NCBI WGS metagenome assembly JACXTT01 (sample SAMN15532306, study PRJNA645909) | rock metagenome | isolation source: weathered quartz diorite | place: Puerto Rico | collected 2017-06-21 | reverse complement strand
GGATGATGCGGATAAACTCGACCGTACCCCGGGCTATTTTACGCCAAAACGAGGGTGTGATGGTCAGTTCGGGCGGGTAAACGGTACTACCCTGCCTGCGGGGCATGGCTATGGCCGGCGAGCCAAACCAATCCTTTGCCTCCGATCCGCTTAACTGCTCCGCACTCGGCGGGGTTGATAATACGCCAATCAACATATCGCTGGGCAACTTATAGCCTTGCGGGATGAGGGCGCTGTTGCCTACAAAGCTGCGGTTGTCTATCACGGTGCGGTCCAGTATTAGTTGCTGGGCACGTACATCGGCTTCGCCAAGGGTGACGGCATCGGCAATAAAACAGCCATCGCCTATCTCTAACAAAGGATGGGTAACGCTGCTGGCGGTGGATACCTCGGTGTTCTTGCCTATCTTCGCGCCAAGCGCCCTAAAAAAGGCGGATACGTATACCGTGGCGTAGATGGGATGTAAAACGATCAGGCATAAGGACATCAATTGATCGGCAAACCATTTGCGGATGTACAGTGTGCTGTAGATGGGGTATTTGCCGGGTTTAAGGCCACGTTGCAGCAATCGCGTCAACACAATAGTTTCGAGTGCGAACAGGATGATGTAAACGGTTGCCAGTACCGGAACCAGGCCCATATAGTTAAAGTTCCAGTCATCGGCGTTGTTATCCAGGGTGTTAATGGTGATGATGGTAGGTATCAGCGGCAGCAAAATGATAAATGGAAACAAAACCACCGAAATAGAAAACATGAACATGTATTTTTTACGCCTGAAGGGCGACACGTACAGCGGCAAGGGCAACTCTGCGATGGGTTTGGTTTCTTTGAGTTGCGCGGGGCTACCGTGCCATATCTCGCCGGGCTTAATGGTTTTGCCCGACTGTAAGTGTGCCATGTCCTGTAGTTCGCTCCAGTCTTCCATCACTGCGCCGCCGGATATGACCGCCGCGCTGCCGATGTAAGCGTGATGGCCTAAGGTGATACGGCGTAGTTTAAGCCAGCCATCCTCGACGGTAGCGTTATTGAGCATTACGCCCGAACTGATGCTGACATTACGACCAATCGTCACCAGGTCCTCGGCACCAATACCGAAACTGCTTAACTGGGCATCGGCCTCCACTTTAACACCTAACAGGCGTAAAAACAAGGGGTACAAGGGCGTGCCGTTTAAAAACTGCATGGGCAGCAGGCCGTTCATGGTTTTGACGAACCACCAGCGGAAATAGTACGTCCCCCACAAGGGGTAGTCGCCCTCTTTCATTTTACCGATGACCAGCCATTTGGTGGCGATGATGGTGGAGGTATATATTGGCGGAATGAGGCAGAAAAACAATATCGCCATTAAAATAGCCACACCTTTGCCATAGTCGGTTTCCTGCTCAATGTAGTAGTAGCCCAGATATGGCGAAAATATCTCGACGGCGAACAAGCCAAAAATGATACCCAGCGACACCGTTTGCGCCAGCCAGCAGGTATAAAAGCGCCACCAGGGCACTTTGTTAAACACGCGTTGCTTTTGTTCGGTTTGTTTTTGGGCTTCCCAAACCTCAACCAGGTTGCTTAGGGGACGGTGCAGGTAAATGTCTTTTAACGAGGCCTGGGGGATGCCTGCATCGCGCCGTAAGCGGGATACCAAAGCCGTAGCCAACAGCGAGTGGCCGCCCAGGTCGTCAAAAAAATCCATCTGTAGGGTGGCGTTCTTGTTGGGGAAGATGGCGTTCACAATGGCCAAAAACCTATCGGCAATTGGCGCGTTCATGTCCATGGTATCGGTTGGGTTGCCTGTGGTAGCCAGCAATATCTCCGGAACGGGTAGTGCCTTGCGGTTTATTTTACCGCTGGGCATACGCGGCATTTCGGGCAGGGCCACAATTACGCCCGGTACCATATAAGTGGGCAATACCTTGGTCAGTTCGGCGCGGAGCGACATTTCGTCTACATTCACACCGTCTTCAGTAACTATGTAGCCAACTAACTGGTCCTGGTCGTTACTGTCTTTTTTTACGGCTACGGCTGCCGAGCGGATGCCTAACAACTGGTTAAGCTTTACTTCTATCTCGCCCAGTTCGATGCGGTAACCGCGCAATTTTATCTGGTCGTCAAAGCGGCCTTGCAGGTCAACCGTGCCATCGGGGTTAATGATGCAGGCGTCGCCTGTGCGGTATATGCGGTCGCCGGGCATATCGGCCAAACCAGCCGGTTTGGGCAAAAACTTTTGGGCGGTCAGTTCGGGTAGTTTTACGTAGCCGTTTGAGAGGCCGGGCCCGCTGATCACCAGTTCGCCACGCTCGCCGCGGGGCAGCAGGTTTAGCTGCTCATCAACCACGGCCAGATTATAGTTAGGCAAAGGGTCGCCAATGGTGATAGCGTCGCCGGGTTGCAGGCTTATAAATGTAGCGCTAACCGTAGTTTCGGTTGGGCCGTAACTGTTAAAAAACTGCCTGCCGGGCTTGGCCCATTTGGCCACCACCTGCGGGGTACATGCTTCGCCGCCGGCATTAACCAGGCGTATCTGCGGGTTATCATCATCAATAACAGCCAACAGACTGGGTACGGCGTGTAATACTGTTATTTGCTGCTGTTTTAAAAGCTGGCCCAGCTCGTCGATAGCTTTCGAAGTGGTGTTATCGGCAACCCAAATGGTGGCACCGGCAAAATAGCTTACCCAGGTTTCCTCGCACCACATATCGAACGATACCGAAAATCCCTGGTAAACACGGTCGGTAGCCTTAATGTTCAACACCGTTTGCTCAGAACGTACCAGATGGCATATTTGGCGGTGACTAATGGGTATGCCTTTGGGCTTGCCGGTACTGCCCGATGTATAGATGACGTAAGCGCAATCGTCGGGCGTGGCGCTTTGGGTTATGGTAAATGTCTTGTCGGGTGCAGGCTGGGCGGGCACGGTGAGTATTTTGGCCTTAAGGTTTAGCTTATCGGCGCTGAAACAGCCTTTGGCGCTTACTTCGTTCAGTACGGTCTCCACACGGTCGGCAGGCATTTCACGGTCGATAGGGATATAGGTTGCGCCTGCTTTTACGATGCCCAAAATGGCCATGTGCAGCTCCAAACCGCGTTTCCACCATACGCCAATTTTATCGCCGGGTTTAATGCCCTGCTTTATAAGGTACGCGGCTACGGCATCGCTCCATTGGGCGGCCTGGGCGTAGGTTAGCTCCTCTCCGTTAAAAACAATGGCGGTTTTACCGGCAAATTGTTGTGCCGAGGCCGCAAACAGATCGGCCAGAGTTTCGTCGCGGAGCAAATCGGGGCGATGGGCACCATTAATGATGCTGGTTAAGGTCGCGGTAGTCGTATCAGGGTACAATTCGGTTTATAATTTATGCTATCAGGGCAGCATTGTTTAGATACACAATGATAACTATAGTTTATGGGTTATTTTATTGTAATTAAAAATTTACGTGCATTAGTTATCGACATGTTAACAACGGTTGAACGTTGGTTAGACAACAGCTGAAAGGTTTTAATGTTGGAGGATTGGAAAGTTATTTTTTTGGGGGAAGAAAGAAGTTGCAGTGGCAGTTGCAGTAAGCAGGAAGTTCGAAATTATTGATACTTTCGGGTTGGCCCGGAGATATGAGCTATGAATAAGCGTTTTACCTTTTTGTTATGGTTTGCCCTTGCTTCCGTCTGCTGTAAAGCTGCCGCTATGGGCATTTACGCTGTCGCGGACACGCCGACCATCGTTAAACAAGCTACCGCCAAACAACTGGCGCTTTGGCGGGCGCAAATACGTAATGCGCTTTTTATCCCTGTAAAAGGCCCGGCCATCGGCCCAAAAAACTTTGGCAGCTTTTTGGCCATGCCCGGTGTTGTGGCGCATAAGGTAACTTACGGTACCCGGTTTGGTATGCGGGTACCGGCCATTGTGTACACGCCCGAAAAACCAATGGGTAAACTGCCCGCGCTCATTATTGTTGCGGGGCACGGGGGCGACAAAACCACGTGGTACGAGGTGTATGCCGGTCTGCTGTATGCCAAAGCGGGCGGCGTAGTGGTAACCTACGACCCTGTGGGCGAGAACGAACGCAGCGGCACCCACCTATCCGAAGCGCGGGAGCATGATAACGTGATACCTGGCGAACAATCGCCTGCGCGGATGGGGGGTGTGATGATAGGCGATGTGATACAGGCGGTAAGCTACGCCATTAGCCGGCCCGATATTGACCCTAAACGCATAGCCGTGCTTGGCTACTCTATGGGCGGCTTTCACGCGGCACTGGCGGCGGCAATTGACCCGCGCATAAACGCATTAGTGCTTTCGGGCGGGGGCGACCTTGACGGGAACGGCGGCGCCTGGGACCAAAGCACCAAAACCATGTGCCAGGGTGGCCCTTACCAGGCACTCAGTTTTTTGCCCGATAAAGGGGCCATCCTATACGCCCTGCACCAACACAGCGGCCAAACGCTGATATTGAATGGTACCGAAGATGGCCTGATAACCAAACCTGGTCACCTAAATGGCTTTTTTACCGCTTTGCGCGACCGTGTAGCCCTGATTGCCGGGCCTAAAGCCCCTTTGATAAGCTATAAATTTTATCCGGGCGTGGCGCACCGCCCCAGTTGGGTAAATGCCGACGCCGCCACCTGGCTAAACCAACAACTGCATTTTGCCAATTGGGATAGCCTGCAACCTGTCGAAACCAATGTTACCCGTATTGCCGACTGGGCCACAGCTACCGGCGCACACATTAACAAAGGCTATGCGGTTGAAGAGCGCGAAGGCGGCATCCGAGCCGTGGGCACGGGCTTTACCGCACCCACGCACGACCAATTGCAGGTTGTCCCACTAACCGAATGGGAGGCTAACCGTGACCTGTATATTTGGGCGGCTTGTGCGCGGCATATCCAAAAAGAACAATGATAACCGGCCGAGGTAAGCGCCAGGCTCAATTGCGGTAAATGCAGCTATCAATTAGCCTGGGGCCGCTTTGCTTTATTTTACCGGTGCTGTACCCTCTTCAATAACTTGATTAGCTCGTACCAAATTACCGAGATCAATCCGGCGCCCATACAGGTGCTTATCTGCACTAAGTTTAGCGTTGCAAAGCCAAAAAAGGTTGTCAATGGCCGTAGGTACAGCAATAAAACAGTAACCACTACCGTGATGCCTATAATTAGCAGAACGAGATGATTTTTGTACCGGATAGTTTTTAAGATGGAATAATAAAAAGACCGGTTTAGCAGCGTAAGAAAAATATTGGCGGTTATTAACGTTGTAAATACCATTGTACGGGTGGTTGGTTCGTTTAAATGATACGATACCGCAAACCGGTAGATGGTTAAAGTGCCCACAGTGATCATTATTCCCTGGATCACGCTTGTGGTCAATTCTTTCCAGTTAAAGAAGGTAGTGCTTAACGGACGGGGTTTTTGCAGCATTGTATTTTTCTCCATTGGCTCGTTTTCATAAATAATAGAACAGGTAGGCCCCATGATGAGTTCGAGGAAGATGATGTGTACGGGCGAGAATATGTTAGGATAGGTCCAACCCAAAGCCAGGGGGATAAATACCGTTAAAATGATGGGGATGTGTATGGAGATGATATATTGTATGGCTTTTTTGAGATTGGCATAAATGCGCCTGCCGATGGCTATGGCATCCACCATTTTTGACAGGTCGTCTTCCAATAAAATAAGCGATGCGGCCTCTTTTGCGATCTCGGTGCCGTGTTTACCCATTGCAACGCCAATATGCGCAGCTTTTAAGGCGGGGCCGTCGTTTACGCCGTCGCCGGTCATGGCTACTATCTCGTGTTTAGCCTTTAAAGCATTGATTATCCTGAGCTTGGCGTCAGGAAACATCCGGGTGAAAATACTCGTTTCGGCAACCGTTGTCGCCAGTTCATGCTCATCTAATCTGACCAGCTCATCCCCGTTGATACATTGATCATTGCCTTTAAAGTTTACTTGGCGTGCAATGGCCGCGGTAGTTTGGGCGCTGTCGCCGGTTATAATTTTAACAGCTATGCCTGCCTGGTAAAAATCCTGAAGCACCTGTTTTATATTTTTTTTAGGCGGATCGTAAAAAGCGACCAGCCCTTTAAAAGTAAACCTAAACTCTTGCTGCGTAGCCGGAAAATCATCCCCCTTAAAATAAGCTTCGCCCACGGCTAATACCCGGCAACCATCGGCTGCCAGTACTTCAACCGCGCTTATAACCTTGTTCTTTTCATCGGTGGTCAGATCGCTGATATTGAGTATTGCCTCGGGGGCACCTTTGGCAGCTATGATACGTTGCCCGCTCCCGTTTTCGAACAAATGGGTCATCATCGGCGGCTTGCCGCTTAACGGGTACTCGTGTATCATTGTATAACCGGGCCGGTGGTCGGTTTTGCTTGTTTTTGAATAAGCATTGTGCAAAGCCATCTCCATCGGGTCAAAAGGGATGGGTTCGCTCGCCCACATGGCAATCCTTATCAATTCCTTTTCTGGTTCGGCGGTCATGTTTTCGGCAGATGAGATACGACCGGACCCGAGCGTGTAAACTTTTACCAGGCTCATCCTGTTCTCGGTAATGGTACCGGTCTTATCAACACATATAACCGATGCGCTGCCCAATGTTTCTACCGTTTTCATTTGTTTTACGATCACGCCCAGCTTCATCAGCCGCCATGCACCTAAAGCCATAAAGGTGGCAAAAGCTACAGGTATCTCCTCGGGCAAAATACTCATGGCCAGGGTAAGCGCTTTGATCAGGCTATCTAAAATATAGCGGGTATGTACATAATTAATGCCCCATACAATAACAAAGACCAATGCACCGGCCACAACCATTTTTTTTACAAAATTATTGATTTGTACCTCCAGCGGGGTTTTTTCTTCGGCTATAGACCCTAAACTTTCGCCAATTTTACCCAGGCGGGTTTGGTTGCCAATTGCTGTTATAGTGGCTATGGCCAGGCCGCCGGTAACAATGGTGCCGCAAAAAATTTGGTTATCGGTTGTGGTTTTGTCTTTGTACACCGCAACAGCTTCGCCGGTAAGGATACTTTCGTTCACCGAAAAATCATTCGACTGTACAATAACACCGTCGGCTGCAACGGAACACCCCTCTTCTACCATCAGGCTATCGCCAACCACAAGTTCGTCGTTTTTTATTTGTTCGAGTACCCCGTTCCGGATCACTTTACAAAAAGGCTGCGAAAAATCCTTTAGTTTATCGAGCGCATTACGGCTGCGCCCATCCTGGTATAACGAAATGCCCGCAACCAAAATGATAGCGCAGGCTAAAAAAATGCCATCGCCCGTTTTGCCGCTCATAAAGTAAATGGCCGATGTTACCAAAAGTAACAGCACCATAGGCTCTTTGGCCAGGCTTTTTATGGCAGCGGATAATTTGCTTTGTTTTTTGTAGGCCAGGGTATTTGTACCGTGCATTGCCCGGGCCTGGGTTACCTGTGCTGTGGTTAGCCCTGGCACGTTAAAGTTTGATATAGGCATAAACGTTAATTGTTACCGGTAAACCTGATATGGCTATGGTATATAGCCCCGGCAAAATTGCGTTTTTGCCGCGCCGGTATTTATGACCTATCTCATTTAAAAAAATGATGAAGTACCCAAAAACCAGGCTGTTGGTGTTTGGGGGTATTACTGCGGGCAGGGGCATTGCGGTACATGCGCCGCTGGTGCGCCAGCGGGGGCTTATTCAAACTGCAGCTCCAATTTATCTTCGCCGGCGTCAACCACGCGGAAGATCCTTTTTTCGACCGTGGCGCTGCCATCGGGTGAGCTGAGGCACACTACTTCGTGGTCGTGAAATTCCTGGGTCTTGGGTACCATAATGGCCCTTACCGTATGCGGATCGCCGGGGACTGTTAAAGTTTTCATATGATGATATGTTGATAATAGTCTAACAACACAAATCAAAATAAGTTTCTTCGCTGTAGTTGGTGTATCACTAAAGATATCCGGAAGATTTACATCCTCCATCATACCTCATCCCTGCCTGCGGCGGGCAGGCATCTTACATCAAAATCCTACGTCAAGTATATCTTAAACGTAGTCCCCTCGCCTACCTGGCTTTCTACTTCTATTTTACCGCCCATGGCTTCTACCTGGTTTTTGGTGATAAAGAGGCCTATGCCCTTGGCATCGCTGTTGTTGTGAAAGGTTTTGTACATGCCGAAAAGGTCGTGGCCGTTTTTGGCCATATCAATGCCCTGGCCGTTATCGGCAACCTGGAGTACCATGCGGCCATCGTGGTCAAAGCAGTCAACATTGATAATGGTTTTGTGCCCCGGCCGGCCATACTTAATGGCGTTCGACAGGAAGTTGAACAAGATACTCTCGATATAGGCAGGGTTGTACTCAATGTTTAAGCCCGGCGCCACGTTGTTGTTTACCGCCGCGTTCTGGTTTTTGTTAACTTTTAATATGGCGATCGTTTTTTCGATATAGGTGTACAGGTTAACGGTGCTGCGCTGCTCGCTGATGCTGGTTTGTATGGATACCACCTCGTTGAGATGCATAATGGTCTCGCTCAGTTGTTCGGATACTTTTTTGAGGTGCTGCGTCAGTTCCAGCTTTTCGGCCTCGTCATCGGTATCGAACAGGAGTTTAACCAGCATCTCAAAGTTACCGGAGTGTGTGCGCAGGTTATGCGATATGATGTACGCGAAGTTGATGAGGCGGTTGTTTTGCTCGGTTACCAGTTCGAAGGTGTTTTGCAACTGCTGCTCGTGGCCTTTTTGGTCGGTAATATCGGTTACGTAGCCATGCCATATCACGCTGCCGTCGGGCAGTGGTTCGGGGCGCGACATGCCACGCATCCATTTTAGGGGCTTGCCGGGGATGATCCACCTAAACTCGTGCGCCCAATCGTTCAGGGTGTTGAACGAGGCGACAACGGATTGGTAAAAGGCCGGAAAATCGTCCTTATGGATGCGGGTAAAAGCGGGCGAGGAGTCGTGTTTGATCTCGTCGGGCGTTAAGCCAAACAGCTCGACACTACCGTTGCTGGCAAAGGGGAAGCAGGAGCGCCCATCGGGAAAGAACTGAAACTGGTAGATAACGCCGGGTATCTGTTCGGACAGTTTGGTGAGCAGGGCATCGCGCTCGCGCAAAGCGTCTTCGGCTGCTTTACGCGCGGTAATATCGCGCATACTGCCTTCAAACCCGGTTACCAGGCCGGTTGCTTTATCCATCAACACATGGGCGTTGATAGAGGTAAACACCGTTTCGTTTGCCCCGGTACGCAGCCGCACCTGGAAATCGCTTATCTTACCGTATTTTTTGAGGTGCTCAACAAGTATCTCCCTATCCTGCGGGTAATAGTAAAAGCTCTCCACATGGCTGCCAATAACATCGTCGCGCTTGTAGCCCGAGTAGTTTTCGATAGAGGGGCTTATCTCGGTAATGATGCCCTGATAGTCGGTTTGGTAAAAAACGTCCTGCACGTTCTCAAATATGCGGCGGTATTTGGCCTCGCTCTCTTTAAGCTGTATCTCGGCGCTGCGGCGCAGGGTGATGTTCTCAATCTGCGATACAAAGTGCAAGGGCACGCCCCCGTTATCGCGCACCAGCGAAACGCTTAACAGCGCGGTTATGATCTTGCCGTTTTTATGCAGATAGCGTTTTTCGAGCTGGTAGCTGTCAACGGTGCCGGCCAATAGTTTTTCCACCAGTTCCAGGTCTTCGTCAAGGTCGTCGGGATGGGTTATCTCCTGGAAAGTTTTTGCCATGAGCTCTTTGGGGGTGTAACCCAAAAGGTCGCAAACGTTTTTGTTTACGCGTATCCATTGCCCTTGCGGGGATACGAGGGCCATGCCAATGGTAGAGTTTTCGAAAGCGCTGCGGAACTGTTGCTCGCGTATCTCCAGCTCTTCCTGTACCTTTTTAGAGGCGTCGATATTTTGCAAAGTGCCATAAATGCGTACACAAACGCCATCCCTAAATTCGGTATGGCCGATAACGCGGGTCCAAACCTGGTTTCCTTTGGCGGTATTGACCCTGATCTCCAGGTCGTAAGATTTACCGGTGGCGATAGCCTCGCGCACGGCCGCGAGGAGCTTTTGCAAACTGCCATCGTCCTCATTACTAAACCCGGTGCCTTTGCCAGTTATGTCGAAATGGGGCTCGTAATCATCAGGCACCTCGTATATCTGTTTGATCACTTTGGTCCAAAACAGTTTATTGGTAACCATATCAAGTTCCCAGGCACCTACCTGTGCAACCTCGTTGGTCTCGTTAAGCAGGTTTTGGGTTTGTAAAAGCCTTGCTTCGGCCAGTTTTTGGGCGGTAATATCCACATGGCAACCGGTGGCTTTTACAGGCTTGCCGTTCCTACCCCATTCGGTAACGTGGCCGGCAAACTTTATCCAAACGGTGGAGCCGTTTTTATGCCGGTAACGTGCCTGGTACTGGTAAGGTTTTATACCCCGGCTGCTTACGTGCGCATCAAAGCTTTGCAGGGCAAGGGCAAGGTCGTCGGTAAATATGAGCTTCTGCCAGCCATCGGCAGTTTGAGGTAATTCACCGGTATCGTAACCCAGCATCTGCTGATAGGCCAAATTGAACTGTGCCGTATTAGCGGGTATATCCCACTCCCATAAGCCTATGGATGCGTTGTCGAATATAGCCCGGGTAATGGTTTCCATTTAATAAATATACGATCAGGTGAATATTGGCTCAGGCAAATTTATATTGTTATTTGAAAGTACAAGCATTTTTTGGCATTCGCAACAATAATAAACCTGCATAATTTACGCATTAATATTTAATTGGGATGTTTTGCAACATTATATACCCGCATACGTAAAAAGCGCCACAGTGCAATATATTGAGATACCCGGTTTGAGCAAGTAATTGCCCATTAGGGTACTTGCACCAAAACAAAAGGGAGGGGCCGCTGGGATGTAAACAAATAATTATTTCGTTACGCTTAAATTAAACTGCCAATTTTGATAATTTAGGGCTAATTAGCGCTTTGGTATGAGTTATGCTTACAAACAATTGATTAATCCATTTTTAATTGCCTATATTTAATTAACTTTAAAAGCTTAAGTACAGGTAAACCGGATACATCAAAAACCCGTATATTGGTACGGGAGATGCCGGAACTATTGCTTTTTTAAATTTCATTATAAAGTATGAAGACACAAATACTTGTTGTAGACGATGATATGAGCATATTAAAACTGCTCAACTTTATATTATCAAAGGACTATGATATGGTGATCAAAAACAGCGGCCTTGAAGCATTGAGCTGGCTTGAAGAAGGCAACGACCCCGACCTGATCATATCCGACCTGCAAATGCCTTACCTTGACGGACAAACTTTTGTGCGGAATTTAAAAATAAGCGGTTTTTATAAAGATACCCCTATTATTGTGTTATCGGGCAGTGATAACCTTGGCGAAATTGTTGGCGAGATGCCTTACCGGATAGACTCGTACCTGCAAAAACCATTTAACCCGCAATCGCTTAAAGCGGCCATTACTCAAGTTTTAAATTTAAACGAAGCACCGGGACATGTCAACTAACTGGGATAACGCCATACAATTACAAAACAAGGTAGCTTATTTTAGCTCGGGGACCGAAGATGAACTGGTTACCGAACTGAAACACCATTTCAGCGTAAAGCACCTGTTATCGTTCAGCGCTTTTGAAGATTACCTGTCAGAACAATCGCTGCTGACGCTGCCCGATATTTTACTGATGGAGATTGACGACGAGGAGTACTGCTTTACGCTGGTCGAAAAAATAAAGAAAAACCCCATGCTGCATGGGCTGCTCATTGTGCTGTTAGCCAAAACGGCCAAACGCGAGTGGAAAACCAAAGCCATACAACTCAAGGTTAACGACCTGTATAACTACCCCCTGCCCATCGACTATTTGTGCGAGCGGCTAAACTTTTTGATAAAGTTTAAACTCATCCGTCCAAAACTGTCCGAGTTATTAAACCAGGTTGATGTTACCTACAAAATGCCTTTCAGCAAGCGGTTTTTTGATATCGTATCATCGGGCTGCGCTATTTTGCTGGCATCGCCAATTATGCTTGGTGTGGCCATCGCTGTAAAGCTCGACTCAAAAGGCCCTATTATTTACAAGAGCAAACGGGTGGGCACAGGCTATAAAGTGTTCGACTTTTACAAGTTCCGCTCCATGCGTACCGATGCTGACCAGATGATAGCCACACTATCGGACCTTAACCAGTACAGCGCCGAAGAAGAAGGCAAAAGCAAAGCCGCTTTTGTTAAAATTAAGAACGACCCACGTGTAACTAAGCTGGGCAACTTTATACGCAACACCAGTTTGGATGAACTGCCGCAACTATTCAACATTTTAAAAGGCGATATGAGCTTAGTAGGCAACCGCCCCCTACCTTTGTATGAAGCCGAGATGCTGACATCGAACGAATGGTCGATGCGGTTTTTAGGGCCTGCAGGATTAACCGGCCTGTGGCAGGTGAGTAAACGTGGTAAGGAGGATATGTCTGAACGGGAGCGCAAAAAGTTGGATAATTTTTACGCTCAGAATTATTCGTTCTGGCTCGACCTTAAAATTCTTTTGGGAACTTTTCCTGCACTATTCCAAAAAGAAAAAGTTTAACTTCGCGAATGAGAAGACCTCTGCTCCTAATTTGTACAACGGTAATACTACTTATCACGGTAAGTAAAAGTTATGCACAGGAGAGTATGATGAACGATATATCGTACCCTTTTCTGGAAAAACTCATCGCTACAGCCAAACAAAACTACCCCCTGGTAAAAATAAGGCAGGAGCAGGTGCTGGTATCGCAAAACGCATACAAACTGTCAAAAAAATCGTGGTACGATCTGGTTACGTTTTCGTACCTGTACAGCCCGCAAAACAGCATCAACTTAGCGTCGACCAGTGTGTTCTCGAGCATTTTCCAGGGTTACCAGATATCGGTTTCGTTAAACTTTAAATCGTTTTTTGAGAAGGGGTTCGCTATCAAAAACGCCAAAGAGAGCTACAACATAGCCGTACTTGAGCAGCAAAACTATAACCTTACGCTTGAGGCCGAAGTTAAGACACGTTATTTTAACTACATCAGGCAATCAGCTATATTGCGGCTGCGCACACGCTCGAGCCTTGATGCACAAAATGTGATGGACCAGGCACAGCATCAGTTTGCACAAAGTACCATGACCATTGAAAACTATACCAAAGCATCCATTGCCTATGCCGAAAGTAACCAGATCAAAATTGATACCGAGGCTGGCTGGCTTATCGCGAAAGCGGCATTGGAAGAGATCATCGGTAAAAAAATAGAAGACGTGAAATAAATGGAAGGATCGAGTTTTTTTAGCTTAATAAAACGCCATAAGTTACCCCTGATTATTATCCCCTTAATAACCGTTGTGGTAACGTATTTCCTCGTCCGTAAATTACCCGATAGTTATAGTTCGCAGGCGCAGATATCGACCGGTATATCCGATCAGTCGCAGCAGTTGCTGGCTAAGGAGATCGCAGGCGAATCGCAGGTATTCCAGGAGTTTAGCAATATGCTGGCCATGATCAAATTGCAAAAAATTGCTAACCAGGTATCGTACCTGCTGATCCTGCATGATCTTACATCTGATGTACCCTTCCGTCCGCAAAGCAAAGTAATGCGCGACCTGAACCCCAGCGCGCGCAAACATGCCATTGAAGTTTACACCAGGCTGTATCAAACTCAAAAGCCATTACAATTATTCGATCCCGACCAAAATGGGTTAAACACGGTAATCGCCTCAATGGGGTATGATGCAGGCTCAATAGATGCCAAAATGAGCGCGTTCCGCTCAGAGAGCAGCGATTTTATCAACGTATCCTTTGATTCTGAAAACCCAAGGTTATCGGCATTTGTGGTAAATAGCATCATCAAAGAATTCATCACCTACTACACGGCGCTAACTAAAGAAAACCAGCGCAGGGATGTTGCCTTTTTGGACAGCTTGCTCAAAACCAAGCGCATAGCTATGGATACCGCCGTGGCCAAACTACGCGATTATAAGATCAAGAACCACATATTAAGCCTTAGCGAACAGGCATCGTCGCTTTACTCGCAACTATCCGACTATCAGGCTAAAAAACAAGAAGCGCTTAAACAGGTTGCCGCCAACAGTGGTGCCATAGCCACTATCGACGCCAAATTTAACCCACGCGACCGTAAATATGCCGAAAGCGCCCTCACCAAAATAAACGGTGAGATACTGACCAACCAGTCGCAGTTAAAAGACCTGACCGACTCGTGGATAACAAGCAATTACGCCGATATTTATAAGCAAAAGATAGATTCCGTAAGGGCGATCTTAACAGAGCAGATCAACCAATCGTCGGACAAATACATCAATAACCCGCTATCGAGCGCGGCCGACCTGCTGGCAAAAAAACTAAGCCTACAGGTTGACCTGAGTATTGCCCGTTACAGCATCGGCACATTGGACCGCGAAATAGCCCGTTTAAATAGCAGCCTTAACAACTTAGCACCGCACGAAGCGGTTATACAATCGTACGAGAACGAGATAACAACCGTTACTAAAGAGTACGAGGATGTGCTGGCCAGAGATAACCAGGCTGCCATGCAGGCAGATCAGTCGGTTAAGTTACAGCAAATAGATATGGCCATGCCGGGCGGCTCGCAGGGTTCTAAAAAAATGTTACTTACCGTAGTAAGCGGTGTGGTAAGCGAGGTGCTTTGCCTATTGGTATTGTTCATTTTATTTTACCTGGATAATTCTATTAAACAGCCAAGGGCTTTAGCCAACAAAACGGGGCTGCCGGTTTTAGGGCACCTTAATGTTATTGAGGGCGAAACACTCGATCTTAGAAAACTTTGGGATGTTGAGAACCGCAACAAAATGCAGCAATTTAAAGACCTGCTGCGGTCCATCCGTTTTGAGATAGACCAGGAACTGCGCGGAACCAAAGTACTGGCCATTACCAGCTTAAAACCCGGCGAGGGCAAAACGCTGCTAAGCATTAGTCTGGCTTACTCCTACTCTATTATCAATAAAAAGGTTTTACTGATAGATGGCAACCTGGATAACCCATCCATAAGCGAAGCCGTGCAGCCAAAGGTTTTTATTGAGGATTTTTTTAGGGACAATGCCGTATCAGATACCGGAATTAACAGCGGCATCAGTGTATTGGGTAACCGCGGTACCGATATTACGTTGCTCGAGATAGAGAACGAGGATATCATCCGTGATAAATTTACCAGGCTCAAATCAAAATACGATATCATCATTATTGAAGTACCGGCAATGGAAGCCTTGAACAAAGCTAAAGAGTGGCTGCTTTTTGCTGACAAGACCATAGCCGTATTTGAAGCCAACCAAACGCTTAACGAGCAAAAAAACGAGGCCATTACTTACTTAAAGTTTTTAGGGCCTAAATTTAGCGGCTGGGTATTTAACAAAACAACTGTCGGCAACAAAGCGTAAACAGTTTAGTTAACAATATTAATAACTATAAACATGTTTGAAACCGCCCTGCATATTTTGTGGACCGTTATTCAGGTAATTATTGGTTTTAACCTGGTGTTCCCCCTGCTGTTGTTTTTATTTTACAGCATCCGCAAAAGCGTAGTTACGCCTGATAAAACAGGACACCTAACCCAACCGCCCGATTATGCAATCATCGTTACCGCGTACGAGCAGACCGATAACCTGCCATCGGTAGTAAAATCGTTGCTGTTGCTGGATTACAGCAATTACCTCATTTACATTGTTGCCGATAAATGCGACATCACCAACCTCAAATTTGATGATGAACGCGTAATTTTATTGCGCCCGCCCGAAACTTTGGCCAGCAATACCCGCTCGCATTTTTATGCCATAAACCATTTTATAAGGCCGCATACCCATTTAACCATTATTGATAGCGATAACCTGGTGAGGCCCGATTACCTGGTTGAACTGAACGAGTATTTTAACTATGGTTTTAAAGCTGTGCAAGGCATACGCGAGGCCAAAAACTTAGACAGTACCTTTGCCTGCCTGGATGCCGCCCGCGATATTTACTATCATTTTTACGACGGCAAGGTGCTTTTTGGCGCAGGCTCATCGGCTACGCTGGCCGGTTCGGGTATGGCTTTTACTACCGACCTGTATAAACAAACCATAGGCCACATGGATATTACCGGTGCCGGTTTTGATAAGGTTTTGCAGGCGCAGATATTAAACCTTAACGAGCGCATAGCATTTACCAGCAAGGCCATTGTTTATGACGAGAAAACATCGCGCGCCGGGCAACTGGTGAACCAGCGTGCCCGGTGGATAAACACCTGGTTTAAATACTTTAAGTATGGTTTTGGTATGATAGGCAGGGGCATAACCAGCTTTAGCTTAAACCAGTTTATATTTGGTTTGGTACTGGTTAGGCCGCCTTTGTTTATGTTTTTGCTGGCATCGGTACTGTTTATGGTCATCAACCTGATAGCCGGGCAGTTGTTGGTTAGCGTTTTGTGGGCTTTGGGCCTGCTCATATTTGTGGCGGGTTTTGCACTGGCGCTGCGCAAGTCGCATACGGACGAGCGCATATATAAGTCGCTCATCAGTATACCGCGCTTTATGTTTTTGCAGGTGTTATCGCTGCTAAAAATATTTACGCCACAAAAAAACAACGTGGCCACAAAGCACTATGCCGAAAAAGAGATAGACGACATTATAAAATAGTAAATTGAGGACCGATCCTGAAAAAGACAGTACCGTAGATCCTTTTAAGGACCTCACCCCTACGCAAAAGGTAACGCGTAAGGTGGCTATAGGGTTGGCTTTTATAGCGGTTTTTATCTGGTTAATTAAAGTAATATTTGGCGTACCCTGAAATCCTGAAACAAAGAAATGGACCTCGCAAATACCCGGCACGACCAGGCGGTCAGCGGCCCCAAGAGCCACCTAACCGGCTTTTGGAAGGGTATTTTATTGCAAAAGTTTTCGAGCCCGTTTGTTTACATCACCTTATTGGTGATATCGCTGTTATGCGCGGTGGCTATCGGCAAAGCCGGCATTGTTTCGGCTATTATGATCCTGATCCTGGTGACAGGTGTACCGGCGGTCTATGGCATCGTAGCCCACCCAAAGTTTGGTATCACGGTTTTATTTGTGGCGGGTTACCTGCTTTTTGTGCCCATGAAACTGGATACGGGCGGCTTTCCGTTAGGTACGGTGATGGATGTGCTGGAATACCTGATGATATTGGGGTTTTTCGTAAAACAAAAAAACGACCGTAACTGGAGCGTTTTTAACGACCGCCTCACCATTTTTACCCTGATCTGGATAGGTTACAACTTTATAGAAGTTGGCAACCCATCGTCTATATCTCCATTGGCCTGGCTGTATACCATACGTACTACGGCGGTTATTTTGTTAATGTATTTTGTATTTGTTTACCAGATACGCGAGGTAAGCTTTATCAAATTTATATTCAAGCTATGGCTGGCGCTGGCTATGCTGGCGGCGGTTAACGGCGTGGCACAGGAGTTTGTGGGCTTTTTACCGTACGAAAAATCGTGGCTGTTTGGCGACCCAGGCCGGGTGGAACTATACTTTCAGGATGGGCACATGCGCAAGTTCTCCATTTTCTCTGACCCTGTGGCCTATGCTTACAATATGGTAGCCGCAAGTACCATGTGCATAGGCATGATGTTTAGCCCCATTAAGCTGTATAAAAAATACATACTGGGGCTTTGCGCGGGGTTTATGCTGTTTGCCATGTTGTTTTCGGGCACAAGAGGGGCTTTCCCGCTTTTACCTGCCGCGCTGGCTTTGCTGGCCATATTAAACTATAACAAAAAGGTATTGTATTTTGCCATAGGGGCGGCCATATTTTTTGTGGCGTTAATTTTTGTGCCCACCTCAAACGGTACCATCGTACGTTTTCAAACAGCATTCCGCCCTAACGACGACCCCTCGTTCAGGGTACGTAAAATGAACCAGGCACGTATACGCCCGTTCATACAAACGCACCCTATGGGTGGCGGGCTTGGCGCAACAGGTATGTGGGGCCAGCGCTTTGCACCCGGTTCCATGCTGGCTAATTTTCCGCCTGATAGCGGGTATGTGCGTGTAGCTGTAGAGGAGGGGCCTATTGGTCTTATCTTGTTATGTTGCCTGGTGTTTTTAGCGCTCCGAACGGGTATCAACAATTATTACACCCTTCGCGACCCTACCCTTAAAGGCATTAACCTATCGGCAACAATGGTCATATTTGTATATAACATCGGCAATTATCCACAAGAGGCAATTGTTCAGTTTCCATCGAACCTGATATTTTTCCTGTGTATGGCACTATTGCCCATTTGCTCAAGGTTAGATCGTGAAAAACAAAAAACAGCAGAAAAATGGGGAATGATCTGATCAGCGGGCGCGATATCATCGTAGTGGGCCAGCAGCCCTGGGATGTTGAAATTGGCAGCAATAACAAAAATCTGGCTATCGAGTTCAGCAAAAATAACCGGGTGCTGTACGTTAATTCGGCCCTGGATACCATCACCAAGCTAAAACACAAGGACGACCCCAAGGTGCAGATGCGCCTGGCGGTGATCGATAAAAAAGCCGATGGGTTGATCGCCATACAGCACAATTTATGGACATACTACCCCGATGTAACTATTCGCTCTATCAACTGGATAAAAAGCCACTCCATATTCAACTACTTTAACCGTATCAATAACAAGCGCTTTGCCGACTCGATACTCAAGGCCATTAAACAATTAGGGTTTAAAAACTTTATCCTTTTTAATGATTCGGATATCTTCAGGAGTTTTTACCTCAAAGAGTTTTTAAAACCCGATGTGAGCGTGTATTACTCACGCGATTATTTGCTCACGGTTGATTACTGGAAACACCACGGCAGCATATTGGAGCCGCTGCTTATCGCGAAAAGCGACCTGTGCACCGCCAACTCAACCTACCTGGCCGACTATTGTGCCAAATACAATAAAAAGTCGTTTTACGTAGGCCAGGGTTGCGACCTGAGCCTGTTTGATAACAGCACGGGTATAGCAGTCCCAACCGATATTACACCCATAAAAAGGCCCATTATTGGCTATGTAGGCGCTTTGCAAAGCCTGAGGCTGGACATGGAACTGCTGGCCCACGTTGCTACCCAACGCCCCGATTGGAGCATAGTTTTGGTTGGCCCCGAGGACGACCAGTTTAAAGCCAGTAACCTGCACCAGATACCTAATATCCACTTTTTAGGATCGAAGGATGGTTCACAACTGCCAGCGTACATTAACGCTTTTGATGTTTGCATAAACCCGCAGCTTATTAACCAGATAACCATTGGCAACTACCCGCGTAAGATAGATGAGTACCTGGCCATGGGCAAACCGGTAGTTGCAACACTCACCCGGGCGATGGAAATTTTTGCCGAACATGTTTATCTGGGTAAAAACAAGGAAGACTATGTAACGCTGATACAGCAGGCGCTCGACGAAAACTCGCCCGAACGGGAGGCTAATAGAAAAGTGTTTGCCACATCGCACAGCTGGGAAAACAACGCCAAAGAGATTTACAAGGCCATTAACACATTTAAATAAGGCACAATGGGATTAGCAGAGCAAATAAAATCGAAGCCGGTATTTAAAAAAATAGCCCATTGGATGATGATACCCCCCGGCCAGCATAAGCCGCGCCTGTGGATAAAATGGATGGTGAACCCCTTTAAGCATAAACGGGGCAAAGGCTCGGTGATCCGGATGCGAACCAGGACGGATGTTTTTCCGTATAATAAGTTTGACTTGGGTGCCGGTGCCGTTATTGAGGATTTTGCCACCATTAACAATGGCGTTGGCGATGTTGTTATTGGCGACCGTACAATAGTGGGCATCGGCAACGTGATCATCGGCCCTATAAAAATTGGTAACGATGTCATGTTCGCGCAAAACATTGTGGCATCGGGCTTAAACCATGGGTACGAGGATGTTAACCTGCCGCCAAGCGTACAGAAGGTAAGCACCGCACTCATCACCATTAACGATAATGTTTGGATAGGCGCTAACAGTACCATAACAGCCGGTGTAACTATTGGCAAACACGCGGTTATTGGCGGCGGCAGCGTTGTAACTAAAGATGTACCCGATTACTCGGTAGCGGTGGGTAATCCTGCCAAAGTGATCAAAAAGTTCAACTTTGAAACAAACACCTGGGAAAGGGTGAAATAACCAGTTGAACATCAGATATTTGTTTTTTAGTTTTATATTTAAATAAAAAGTACATGTCCATATTCAGTCTTCCAAAGTGGATAGCGCCGCATTTATTTACGGGCAAAAAATTCAGCGACCTATCGCCTGCCGAACTGGCCGACCTGCAATTTCGCATCAGCCGTTTTAAGCATGAGCAGCCCGATGTTTCGGTAGTGATACCGGCCTGGAACGAGGAGAACAACATTTTCCGCACGCTGTCGTCGCTATCGGCAAACCTCACCGATTGGAAGGTGGAGATCGTGGTGATCAATAATAACTCGAAGGACAACACCCAGGCAGTGCTGGATGAAATTGGTGTACGCAGTTATTTGCAGCCGCAACAAGGCACGCCCCATGCCCGGCAAATGGGTTTGGAAATGGCACGGGGTAAGTACCACCTCTGCGCAGATTCGGACACGTTTTACCCGCCGAAATGGATAGAACTGATGGTTAAACCTATGGTTGACAACACGGAGATAGTTGGCGTATATGGCCGTTACTCGTTTATCCCGCCCGAAGGACAGGGCCGTTTTGGCTTGTGGTTGTACGAACTGATGACTGGCGTGCTGGTACAAATAAGAAAGCGCAAACGCGAATACCTGAACACGCTTGGCTTTAACATGGGCTTTGTGACCGAAGTTGGCCGCACTACCGGTGGCTTTAAAGTAAGCCAGGTGCGCATGTTTGATAACGCCGCGGGCAGCGATTACTTTGTTGACGAAGCCGAAGACGGCACCATGGCCGTTAACCTGAAGAAAAAAGGCAGGCTTAAACTGGTGTTAAACCCTGCCGCGCGGGTATTCACTTCGCCACGCAGGTTGATGTATGACGGTGGTGTATGGGCCGCGTTTAAAAACCGCTTTAAAGGCCATGGCAGCGGTTTAGGCGAATATATTACCGGCAAAAGTAAAAACCCCAATTGAGCAAATACCGTAAGTACCAGTTTAACAACCCGACCCTGATCACACCATGAAGATAGCGCACCTGATACTGGTACACAAAGACCCTCAGCAATTGCTCCGGCTCATCAATAAGCTAAGCCACCCTGATGCTGATTTTTATATACATATTGACCTGAAAACTAAAGCCGACGAGTTTGTTAAGCTTTGTAAAAGGCCGCAGGTATATTTTGTAAAAAACAGGGTAAAGGTGCATTGGGGGTCGTACAGTATTGTGCAGGCCACCCTGAACGGCTTTGCACAGGTATTGGCCGCCAAAAAAAAGTACGATTATATTAACCTGCTCAGCGTGAGCGATTATCCGATCAAAAGCACTACCTATATCCACGATTATTTTGCGAAACACCCGGATAAGATATTTATGGAGTTTTTGACCGAACAATCGGACTGGTGGCGAAAAATTAAAACCCGGGTAACCAAATACCATTTAACCGATTATAATTTTAAAGGGAGTTATACCCTCTCTACTTTGCTGAATAAGTTTTTCCCCGACAGGGTTGCGCCAGATAACCTGGAGTTTGTGGGCCGCTCGCAATGGCTCACGATTACCGAAGAGAGTGCAAAATATATCATCTATTACCTGGAAGCCAACCCGCATGTCGAGAAGTTTTTTAAGCTTACCTGGGGCGCCGATGAGGTTTTGATACAGACTATTTTATACAACTCGCATCTTAAAGACAAGATCGTAAACAACAACCTGCGGTATACCGACTGGAGCGATGATGGCGACAGTCCGAAGTTGTTGACCATGGCTGATGCCGTGCAGCTTAAAAACTCGCCACAGTTGTTTGCCCGTAAATTTGATATGGCCATTGATGCCGATATACTGGATTATCTTGACAAAATAACAGCCTGAAAAGGCTAACCTGATAAATGAACAAGGTTTCTGTGATCACCGTTAATTTTAACCAACCGTTGGTTACCGAGGCTTTACTGGCTTCTATTGCAAAGCATAACACCTACCCTGCCTTAGAGATCATTGTGGTTGATAACGGTAGTACTGTAAACCAGGTGCCGCAGTGGCAGGTGGCTTACCCAAACATTATTTTCATCCGGTCGGAGGCCAACCTGGGTTTTGCAGGCGGTAATAATTTAGGCATTAAAGCAGCTACAGGCGATTACTATTTTCTGGTGAACAACGACACCGAGTTTACACCGGGGCTTACAGAAACACTTGTCAGCGTGTTGGATGCAAACCCTGCGGTGGGCATTATCTCACCAAAAATAAAATACTTCGACCAGCCCGACATGCTACAGTATGTGGGCTTTACGCCGATGAACTATTTTACCTGCGCCAACAAGTGCGTAGGGCAGTTTGAGACCGACAACGGGCAATATGACCACATGACAGCCCCGACGGGTTTTTGCCATGGTGCCGCCATGATGCTGCGCCGCACAGCCGTGGATAAAGCCGGTTTAATGGCCGAAAACTACTTTTTATATTACGAGGAAATGGACTGGAACGAGCATATTAAACGCGCCGGTTACCAGGCCTTTGTTTGCACCGATGCGCTTATTTACCATAAAGAGTCGGTATCGGTAGGGCAAAAAAGTAAGCTTAAGGAGTATTTTATGAACCGCAACCGTATCCTGTTCATCCGCCGTAACGCGCCGGTATTTAAACGACTGGTGTTTTATGCTTACTTTATGCTGGGCGTGTTCCCGCGTAATATTTTGAGTTATATTAAAGATAAGAACTACGGGTTTATTGCCATGCTGTTTAAAGCGGTATGGTGGAATGTTACCCGGTCGAAAAACAGCAACGTATTAGGTTACCCCATTAAAACCATCGCATGAAAATAGCACTGTGGCTCAGCCTTTTTATTGTAGTGTACACTTTTGTGGGATACGGCTTTCTGCTGTATTTTATCATTAAAATTAAACGCGCCATAAAAGGTAAACCCAAAGAGGTTGTGGCCGATATGGATAACCTGCCAACCTGCACACTGGTAGTTGCGGCTTATAACGAAGAAGATTTTATCCAACAAAAGATCGCGGACACGCTAAAACTGAATTACCCCGCAGGTAAACTAAAGCTGCTTTTTATTACCGATGGATCAACAGATAAAACCCCCGAAATACTGGCCGAATACCCACAAATAGACTTGATGCACCAGCCTGGCCGGGCGGGTAAAATAGCCGCCATACACCGGGCCATGGAGCATGTAAAAACCGAGATCACGGTGTTTACCGATGCCAATACCTTTTTAAATCCCGATGCGCTCATCAATATTTGCCGCCATTACAGTGATGCTACCGTTGGTGCCGTAGCCGGCGAAAAACGGGTACATATTGATGAAAATGCTGATGCCAGTGCCGCAGGCGAAGGCTTTTACTGGAAGTATGAATCGACATTGAAAAAATGGGACTCGGAGCTATACTCCGTAGTAGGTGCGGCCGGCGAACTGTTCAGCGTACGTACAGCGCTTTACCAGCCGGTAAGCCCTGATACTTTGTTGGACGACTTTATGATATCGATGCTGATAGCCCAGCAAGGTTACCGCATTGTGTACGAACCTGCGGCTTACGCGACGGAATTGTCATCGGCAAATATAACCGAAGAGTTAAAACGCAAGGTACGCATAGCGGCGGGTGGCATACAGTCGGTTATCTGGTTAAAAAGCCTGCTGCTGCCGTTCAGGTTTCCAATGCTGTCCTTTCAGTACGTTAGCCACCGGGTGTTGCGGTGGACGGTTACGCCCTTTTTACTGATACTGGCTTTCATCCTCAACATTTTTATCGCGCTACAGCCAGGCGAAACCTTTTACCAATTGCTGCTGGTGGCGCAGGTGTTATTTTACGCCATGTCCGTTTTAGGCTGGATGATGGAAACGCGCAAAATACGGGTCAAGATACTGTTTATCCCCTACTATTTTTGTGTGATGAACTATGCCATCTTCGCGGGTATCATCCGTTACTTTAGCAAAACGCAAAACGCGGCATGGGATAAAGCGGTGAGGAGGCAGGAGTCCTGAGCCCGGAGTTTTGAGCCAAAGACATCTTAGTTATAGAGCTGTACGATATTTGATCGAAAACTGATTAAATCTTATAACCGTTCTGTGATAGTTGGATAACTGTAAATATTAGATAAACAGAAAAAAACAAAGATTGAATAATGATATATGTTTTAACTTTTGCTTTATCTGCTAATTTCACTCCCTGAACAATCCTATAAACATTTATACCTGTTGCGCCGAGGGCTGGCGATAATGCCCAAACAATTCTATTATCCAAGGTGTAAAGCGCACTATCCCCACCCTCACCAAAAAACATCCAGGTAAAAAAGAGATAAAACATAAAAACGAAATATCCACCCAAACACTGAATTACAGTCAGCGTTAAGATTTTACGCCAGTTTAATTTAAATAAATCCAAGGTATTTGAAAAGCTAAAAACTAAAGTACTATTTTTTTGCCCAGTATGCATATAACTTATTTCGGAGCAATGCCTTCGCGATGATAAATTTGTTTGAGAAACACAAAGCTTATTTGCAGCTTGGTGACTTAGTAGCTTCTCTTACATTAGTCTTTTTGCCGACTCAAGACTCCCGACTCAAGACTCAGGGCTCCCCCAAAACCTTATGTTAATTTAGCATCCGCGAAATACTTTTTAAAAGTTATATTAGGGCTTTTGTTTTTGACCCTTAACACAGCTTGGAAAAACTATCCATCATTATGCCCACCTATAACGAGGGGGCTACTATTACTTTGATACTTAAACGCGTTCTTGACGCGCATCTGCCCGAAGGCATTGCCAAAGAGGTAATTGTTGTTGACGATTGCTCGGCAGATGACACCATACAACAGGTGCAGGCCTTTAGCGATGCCAACGGGATGGGCATCAAGCTTATTAAGCAGGAAAAGAACCAGGGCAAAGGCGCGGCTATCCGCATGGGTTTTGCCCAGGCCACCGGCGATTACTGCATTGTGCAGGATGCCGACCTGGAGTACGACCCCGAAGAATACAGCATTTTGATTAAACCCGTTTTAAAGGCCGGTGCCGATGTGGTTTACGGCTCACGTTTTATGGGCGATCAGCCGCACCGTATCCTGTTTTTTTGGCATAGCATCGGTAACGCGGTGCTTACTTTCTTATCCAACATGTTTACCAATCTGAACCTGACCGACATGGAGACATGTTATAAAATGATACGTACCTCCATTTTACAGCAAATTGTTTTGGAAGAGAACCGCTTTGGCTTCGAGCCCGAAATAACTGCTAAAATAGCCCGTATACCCGACATCAAAATTTACGAAGTGGGAATATCCTACTACGGGCGTACGTACAACGAGGGAAAGAAAATAAACTGGAAAGATGGTTTCCGCGCCATTTGGTGCATATTAAAATACAATGTTTTCAGAAAAAGATAAGCGGCACCGCACTTTACTGCTTTTAATCGGCGCCTTTACAATACTGCTGGGTGTACTGGTATGGTTTGTACCGCCCGGTGCCGACCCCGACCCAAGCTACGGCTTTGAGGTGATGCGCTGCATGGAAAACGGCGGGCATTTCAACATGCTCTCCTCTCCCGACCCGCTCAACATCGCGCATGATAGTTCAATATTTTTGTCGTGGTGGTCGCCGGGGCAGTACCTGTTGCCGTATTTTTTTAAGGCGGTTTTAAAAGTAACCCTCGGCCATGCTTTGGTTTTAACCATTGTGCTTTGCATGTTGATAGGCCTGGCGGGTTTTTACCGCTTGTTTAAACGCCTGGGCTTTAGTCAGTGGATAGCGGCTTTAAGTGTGGCCTTTATTGCCGGGCAGCAGTTTTTTATTTTGCCCTACATTTTTTATACCGGCGGCGAAGTTTTGCTTTTTGCCTTTGCGGGATGGTACCTGTACGGCTGTTTTGGCTTTAAAAATATTAGCTGGCAGCTTTTGCTGTTTATTTTTATAGCGGGGCTGGTTGGCTTCTTCGCCAAATCATCGTTTATATGGATATACGCGGCGGGCGTGGCCTGTATATGGATCAACCTGTCCGCCAGCAAAAAAAACCTGCTGACCTGGCTGCGCAACGGCATCGTATTAGGCATCCCTTTCATCTTGTCTTTCGCGCTTATTTATGTAGGCTACCTGTCTAAAGGCGATAACCCATCCAGCAATGGCGGGCCTTTATTGGTAACGCCGCAAACGTTTAGTTTTCCGCTGGCATCGCCGCTATTGTCGGGTTTTAGTCTGGATGAGCTGTTTAACGGCTTTATCTATCACCCCGACGGGCCTGTCTTTTCCTTTCCGGTGACGACCGCTATCCTCATCGGTCTGGCCATAGCCAGTTTGGTATTTGCGTTCGTCGTTTATAAAAAACTGCCGTATACCAATTATGTGCTGGCCTTTATTGCGTTCTACAGTGTGGCCGTGGTGTTTTTTGTTTACCTGTATTTAAAGCAATCGCCAATATCGTACGAAGGCAGGCATTTTCGCATAGTCGGCCTTTTAGCTATACCGGGTATGATATGGCTTTTACATCGTACCAAAATAACCCGGCTGGTGCTGGCGGTGGTTTGGATAGCATTTATTTGCTGGGAGCTTAAGTTTTTTGGTGTGGAGTACAAAGGTAATTATGATGCCCCGCATGGCAGTTCGGGCATGTCGCAACAGTTATATGATAAAGAGACGCTCAACACCATTGTGCAACTGGATGCCGTCCACCGCCACAATGCCACTTTTGTAGTAACCAGCCCCGATGTTGCGGCCGAGATAAGCAACAACCGGGTTATTACGCTCGACGACCTGGACGATATGCCTAAAGAAGATTTTGAGCAGTTAACGTTTGCCGGAACAAGCGGAACGTTGTATATGCTGATGCCTAAAAGTTTTGTAGAGAAAGGGCTTGCCGCAGGCACAGTGAAAGCTTTTACAGGATACCATCACTTTAACAGTAAAAAACTAAGCGACCGTTATTATCTGTACTGGGCCGAAAATTAAGCCGGGCGGTTAATGGTTTTCCAAAGCATGTCTTTTAGCTCTGTCAAACCCTTTTGCGCTACGGATGATATAAACAATGCCGGGATACCAGTCGGAAGTTCGGCGGCCATTTCGGTTTGCAGTTCATCATCCAGCATATCGGTTTTGGTGATGGCTAAAATGCGGGGCTTGTGGGTAAGTTCGGGGTTGTACTCCGTCAGTTCGTTCAACAATATCTCATACTCCTGTTTAATGCTGCGGTTGGTATCGGCAGGTATCATAAACAGCAGTACGGAGTTACGCTCAATATGGCGTAAAAACCTAAAACCTAAACCTTTGCCCTGCGATGCGCCCTCAATAATTCCCGGTATATCCGCCATCACAAACGAACGGTTGTCGCGGTAAGCCACAATACCCAAATTAGGCACCAGAGTGGTAAAAGCGTAATCGGCAATTTCTGGCTTAGCAGCAGACACGACCGATAGCAAAGTTGATTTACCCGCGTTGGGGAAACCTACCAAACCAACATCGGCCAGTACTTTAAGTTCCAGTATGTTCCAAACCTCCTGGCCATCTTCGCCGGTTTGGGCAAAGCGTGGTGTTTGCTGCGTAGCCGACCTAAAGTGCCAGTTGCCTAAACCACCGCGGCCACCTTTGGTGAGTACCTTGGTTTCGCCGTCCTGGGTTATCTCAAATAGTATTTCGCCCGTTTCGGCATCTTTGGCTATGGTGCCCAGGGGCACTTCCAATATCTCATCACGACCGCTTTTACCGGTACGTAACGAGCTGCCGCCGCTGTCGCCGTCGCCGGCTATGATGTGTTTACGGTATTTTAAATGCAGTAAGGTCCAGAGTTGGGCGTTGCCAACTACGATGATATCGCCACCGCGTCCACCATCGCCGCCATCGGGCCCACCCTTCGAAGTTAAAATATCCCGGTGCAGGTGCGATGAACCCGCGCCCCCGTGACCGGATCGGCAGCAAATTTTTACGTAATCAACAAAATTTGAACCTTGAGACATTTTGATTTCGAATTTCGAATGTTCGATTTCGAATTTAGTTATCGATGATTTGATTTCAGCAAGCCGTCCTGTCATTTCGAACGAGGTACGAGAGAGAAACCTTCTGAGATATGAATGCAGCCCTTGTTCATTCCAGAAGATTTCTCTCTTCGGTCGAAATGACAAGGTGTTTTTTACTATTTCGCTTTCTTCAACCCGTCAATAACACCAACAAGTGCATTAAAAACGCTGTCAACCTCACCTATGCCGTTAATGGTTTTTAGCTTGTGCTGATCTTTGTAAAAATCGGCAACGATCTCGGTTTTGCTGTGGTATTCGTCAAGGCGTTTGCGGATAACTTCGGGGTTGGCATCATCGGGGCGGCCGGAGTCTTTTCCACGTAACAACAGGCGGTGCATCAGTTCTTCATCATCAACTTTGAGCATCACCATGGTTGAGATGGATGAGTTTTTAGAGGTCAGTAACTGATCTAAAGCTACAGCTTGTGCCGTTGTGCGCGGAAAGCCGTCGAAAATAAAGCCGTTGGCATCTTTATTGGCATCCAGTTTATTGCTGATCATGCCGTTAACAACCGCATCGGGAACCAGTTTCCCGTCGTCCATTAACTTTTTTGCTTCGAGGCCTAATTCAGTACCCTGTGCAATTTCAGCACGAAGGATATCGCCGGTTGAAAGATGTATCAACTGATATTTTTCGATCAGTTTTTTAGATTGAGTTCCCTTACCTGAGCCGGGTGCCCCAAACAGTACTAAATTCAGCATCCCTGTTATTTAAAATTTAAAAAGCCTTCCTGCCTGGTGCAGAAAGACTTTTTTTAAGTGCACTTGAAGGGAGTCGAACCCCTAACCTTCTGATCCGTAGTCAAACGCTCTATCCAATTGAGCTACAAGTGCAGTTTCCTTGAAGCTTAACACGCTTTAACCTGCGAACAGGGGCAATTGCGTTTCTACTTTTGGGGACTGCAAAAATAAGATTTCTTTTTAATGCTTCATAAAAAATTTGAAATTACTTAACATGGTGCGCAATCGCGTTAAAATCAGGCAGATCCGTGGCTATATCCAGCACTTCGGCATAAACTACCTTGTGGTTTTCGTCCAAAACAAAGGCCGCGCGCTTGGTTACACCCTTTAAACCGAGGATAAATTCTTCGTAAAAAGCGCCGTAAAGCGGCGAAGCTACCTTGTTAAAATCAGACAGCAGCAAAAACTGGTATTCGTTTTCTTCTTTAAATTTTTTGAGGGTGAAAGGCGAGTCGACAGATATGGCTATGATCTGCACGTTCTCGTCCTCATAATAACCAAAATTATCGCGCATGGTGCATAGCTGGGTGGTGCAGGTACCGGTAAATGCCATGGGGAAAAAATGGATAACCACTTTTTGACCTTTAAAGTCGGACAGGCTGACCTCAGTGCGCTCGCTGGATACTAATTTAAATTCGGGGGCCTGCTGGCCGGTTTTTATTGTTGGCATATATTAATGATTGAATGACTGAAGGATTGAATGATTGAATGATTGAATGGCACGAAAATAAGGTTTTACAAGTGATTTTGTTTGTTTTTATGGTGTAAAATTGGTATATTTATATGGAGGAGCAAAGAATAAGGATCAAGGATAAAAGACAAAAAAAGAAATTGAAAAATACCGACAATTACCTCCCTGTTTTTTTAATGATTGAAGGATCGAGTTATTGAATGATCGAATAAACAAAATGAAAAATACCCATATTTACCCATGGGTTTCATTGATCGAAGGATTGAGTGACCGAATGATTGAATAAAAGAATGACTTTCAAACATTACAACCTTCAAACAAAATGAAAAATACCCATATTTACCCATGTCCCCGTTTAACCGGTCATCAGTTCATTGGTACTTAAACGGGTTCATTCGCATATCAGCAAGTTTACACATCTGCACATCAACATGAAAGCGATCATCATTACCCAGCCCGGCGGACCCGAGGTTTTACAAATGGCGGAACGGCCAATACCGCAAATAAAGCCCGGCGAGGTATTGGTCAAAGTGGCGGCAGCCGGTGTTAACCGGCCCGATGTGGCGCAACGTAAGGGCAATTATCCGCCGCCACCGGGCGCATCGACAGAGATACCAGGGTTAGAGATAGCCGGGACTATTATTGAGATCGGTAGCGAAGTAACGCGTTGGAGAGCTGGAGACCGGGTTTGCGCACTGGTCATTGGCGCGGGCTACGCAGAATATTGCGCCGTACCTGCCGGGCAATGCCTGCCTGTACCGCAAAACCTGACGATGGCAGAGGCGGCATCGTTACCCGAAACCTTTTTTACCGTTTGGAGCAATGTTTTTGATCGCGCAAAGCTGCAACCCGGCCAAAGTTTGCTGGTGCATGGCGGATCGAGCGGCATTGGTGTGGCTGCCATACAAATGGCCAAAGCTATGGGCAATACGGTTTACGTAACGGCGGGCAGCAATGAGAAATGCGCGTTTTGCGAAGGTTTAGGGGCAAACAAAGCCATCAACTACAAAACCAAAAGCTTTAAGGACACAATTAAAGAGCTAACCGCAGGCAAAGGCGTTGATGTGATACTGGATATGATAGGCGGCGACTATACGCCTGATAACCTGCAATGCCTGGCCGATGAAGGCCGCCTGGTGATGATCAATATGATGAAAGGGAAAGACGTGAGCGTTGACCTGGCGCTGGTTATGCGCAAGCGGATATCCATTACCGGATCCATGTTGCGTGGCCGCGACGTAGCCTTTAAAACAGCCATCGCGCAAAGCCTTGAGAAGCATATCTGGCCATTCCTGGCGTTGGGCAAGATCAGGCCTGTGATCTACCGCACATTTGCTGCCGAAGATGTGGCCGGAGCACACCGGCTGATGGAGAGCAGTGAGCACATGGGTAAGATCGTACTCACGTTTTCTTAGCTATATTTGATAGACCAACATAAAACCTTATGAAGAAGACCATAGTGCCTGTATTAGCTTTATTGATAACCTTTGCTTGCTCGGCGGCGTTTGCCCAGTCGGATAAAGATGAGATCGTTTTGCGAAACGCTACCGGCGATCCGTCGGCACCGGCGGGTTTCCAGGAAATGACCATCCCCTCGGACGGAAGCTTGTTACAGGGTTTTATGTATAGAGCTGCCGGTAAACAAAAGCACCCTACCTTGATACTATTGCATGGTTATCCAGGCAACGAAAGAAACCTCGACCTGGCACAGGTAGTGCGGGCGCATGGCTGGAACGCCATCTATTTTGATTACCGCGGGGCTTGGGGCAGCCAAGGCAAGTTCAGCTTTAAACATTGTGTTGAAGATGTAGTGAACGCCGTAGCTTTTTGTAAAAAGAACGCTGATAAATTTAGTATTGATACAGCCAACATTGTACTCTTTGGCCATAGCATGGGTGCCTGGATATGCCTGCAATCGCTCAAACAATTGCCAGGTATTAAAAAGGGTTTTGCCTTATCGACCTGGGACATTTACGGCGAGTTTAAAAACGTAAAGAACAAAGACGATATTCCAGCAAAAGCTAAAGCGGACGGCAGCGGGCCTTCGTTTGTGCTAAACAGTTCGGCCACCGAGATATTTGAACCGGTGCTGACCGATCCTGACTATTATAACCTTACAACCAATGTCAAAGCTTTGGCCAACCGGCAGATAGTGATGCTGGACGAGCACCAACGCAACAAACCCACTGCCGATGCCATTAAAGCTATCAATACCAATTATTTTGAATACGAGGTATGGCAAACCGATCACCCATTCAGCAACAAGCGGGTATCGCTAATGAAAATGCTGCTGGCCTTTTTGGATAAATAAAAAAGCCGCACCGGTAAAATACCGGTACGGCCTCAATCAAATCAAACGTAAACGTTTTTAAGCGCTCCTTTTTACGGGAACGTTACACCGTTATAAGCCGAAACATTAGCCAAGGGGATGGTTGACCCGTATGTGCTGTTAGCGGCTTTGATAAATTCGTTAGCGACAATTGAATACCCGCGAGGGGTTAAGTGAACACCATCGAGCGAGAAGATACCACCGCTGATGTAGTTTGAGCTTAAGTTAATACCATTAATAACGTAACCATTGGCTTTAACATTTGTTAAAAATGCAAAGGCATCAAATACTGCCAGGCCTTTAGCAAGCGCAATGCTTTTGATGGAGTTATTGTAAGATGCTACCGCTGCCTTTACCAAAGCCTGCTCATTGAGGTCAAGCACGTACTTCGATTCAATAGGGTTGTTTGGATGCAAGCCATAAGGGTACACGCCACCACCAGTACCTGCTGTAGTTGAGCCGATAAGGCTTGTCGGAAACGTTAATACGATGAGGTCAGAGGCGGTTGCTGTGCGTGGCCCATAGGTAGTTCCCGTTGCATCGGCAGCATTAATATACAAAGCCTGTACAGTAGGGTTTGCTTTTTGCACAGTAGCCAGTACCAGCGGAACAGTTACCGTGGTAAAATAAGGGATGGTGGTCACATCGGGGATTGTAGCGCAAACACCTTTGGCGCCATTGGCCGTTAAACGGTTTATGAGGGTGGTGTATTTGGTTGTAAATGTGGCCGCAGGCGTTAACACATCACCCGCACCACCGCTGGTAGCATAGCCCAAAGCATCGTTATTACCTAACCAGTTGGTAAAAAATGTGAACGAACTGGCAGTCACAAAATCAAGGTAAGACGTGGTAATGGTTGGGCTGGCCGCAGTAAACATGCGCTCCATATATGGGTTAGCATTACCATAGCCAGGGTTGTCAATATCGTTTAACTTGATGCCCGGTACGCCATAGTTATCAATTGCGCCTGTATATTTTGTAAACAAAGGCACGGTACCTATCGGCGGGCCTAAATTAATGCTACCCCGCACAGCGGCGGCGGCAACCGCGGTAAGGATGGGAGTACCTGTGGCATCAAACCCTGTTAGTTTTTGATAGCCCGAACCTGCTGCCTGGGCAGCGCTAAACAAAGGCTGGTTAAATGTAAGACTGCTGTTTACATTTAGCATTTGGTTTGCAATAATGCTTGGGTAAGAGTTTAGCTGACCGTTAAGGTACAAGCCACCATCGGCATAACCGGCAGTTAGTGAGTTACCAACCGCTATGTAGCGGGTAAAATCGGCCGTGCCCTTGCCTGGCGCAGGGTTGCTGTTAAAGTTAGGTTTACATGCTGATACGAACACCGCTGCAACCAATATATATAGATAGTTCTTTAAATTTTTCATCATGATGCTATTTTAATGATTACCAGTGATAAGACAATGATATGCCCGGTATAATTACTTCGGTTTTAAACGTACCCGATAGTTGCGTTTCGATATTGGTTTGTGTACGGCTCATCAGGTGCTCATATTCAAAAGCGATATCCAGGTCTAACGATTTAGCAACCTTGTAACCTAAACCAACTGTACCATATACACGGTTAGCATCTGGCGCTTCGGGGGTTACATAACCATCCTGTACGGCTGTAGTAGCATAACCTCCGCCAAAGCGTAACATCACGTCTTTGTTAGCTTTGTACTCGGCACCGCCCCTAAAATCGTAGGCATCCTGGTAATTACGCGGCGAGTGTGTGTTTTGCAGCGATGTGGTGGTTTGCCCGTAAGTAAAATCGAGCGATTGGTAAACCGACCAGTGCACATAGTTAAAATCAAAAGCCAGGGTCCATTGATCGCAGGGTTTAAAACCTACGCCAAATGATGTTGTTGATGGCAACGGAATTGATGAGGAGAAAGTGTTAGGTGATGGAAAGCTGGTAGCCAAGGAAGCCGGAACTGTAAAAGTTGCTGCACCTCCGTCTATCTTGGTATCAACTTCCGAGCGGTAGCTTAAGCCAAATGTTAATTTTGGACAGGCCTTAATAAAAATACCTGCGTTCCAGCCGTTTCCGTGGCCGCTGCCTTTTAGCTCAGCCTGGCCATCGTTACTCGAACTGCTTGATAGCGGGATAGCCTTGGTAAGGTCGACACTGCCATAGCCGTAAACATAGCCAACACCTACACTGATGTTGTCGGTAAGTTTATAGCTGATGGTTGGCTGGAAGTTGATCGCTTTAAGGTTGAGGCTCTCGAGCGAATATTTGCCCACCCAATCGGTACCCCAATCGGTTAAACCGCCAAACGGGGTATATACGCCCATCGCTATTTTCCATTTGGATGCTTTTGGGCCCCATACGGCGTAAGCGGTAAACGGCGTAGCTACCTGGGTTTTGCTATTAAATGCCTGGTTTGAACCGGTACTTTGAAAAGCTGAGTTAAAAAACAGGGGGCTTATACCTGCCTGTAAATAGTTTTCGGGTAACATGGCAACCGCGCCGGGATTAAACAGCACTGATGCGCCATCCTGCAGTAAGCCTGTTCCGGTGTTTCCCATGCCTACCTGCTTTTGTCCGTGCAGGTTAACCTGGAAGCCTTGCGCCATAGCTAAAGCCGGAACGAGGGCTAAAGCCACGAGTAGTAATTTTTTCATAATTTAGTTTTAGGTATAATCGATTGATTTGCTATGCAAACATAATAAAAAAGTGATATGCTTGCATAGTAATTTAAAAATAATTTTATCAAATTGAAAATATAAGCCTGCTGGAGGGATAATGACCATTGATCATATGGAGCACTCCACTACACCTCATACTGACTGGCATTGAGATCGCTGTATTTTTACTGTAACAAATTTATTGCAATATATAAGTAATAATTATTGCAAATTTTAAGTATAACCCATTTTTTGCACTATAAATAACGTATATTTCGCTATCTTTGGGTCTTATTTACCTTATCAAATTGCATAAATTAATGCAACTTGTAAAACAAATACACCCCCAATTAACTTTTCTATTAAAATACAGGATGGCAATAAATGTTTTTTGGCCAAAATTCAGGACCGATGAGGTCCTTTCTCAAATAAGAGAGTGCCTTGAAAATGGATGGACGGGTTTAGGTTTCAAAACCCTTGAGTTTGAGGCCAAATGGAAGGAATATACCGGGTTGCAGAACGCGCATTTTCTGTCATCAAATACGGCGGGTTTGCATTTAGCTTTTAATATTTTTAAAAGCCAGTACAAATGGAATGACGGCGACGAGGTGATCACCACTCCTATTACGTTCGTTTCTACCAACCAAGCTATTTTGTACGAAAATTTAAAAGCGGTTTTTGCCGATGTTGATGAGTCGTCATGCTTAGACCCGGCTTCGGTAGAATCACTCATTACAAAAAGGACAAGAGCGGTAATATTTGTTGGTATTGGTGGTAATACGGGCCAATTAGATAAAATTATTGACCTGTGTAAAACATATAACTTAAAATTAATTTTAGATGCTGCGCACATGGCCGGCACAAAATTTAATGGCAAACACATCGGTCATGATGTTGATGCTGTTGTATTTAGTTTTCAGTCAGTGAAAAATCTCCCGACAGCCGACGGTGGAATGATATGTTTTAAAGAAGGCAAGCACGATGCACTGGTGCGAAAACTATCGTGGTTAGGGATCTCAAAAGACACCTATACACGGCTCAACAATAATAGAAACTATGACTGGCGTTACGATGTGGAAGAAATTGGTTATAAATATCATGGTAATTCAATAATGGCTGCAATTGCTTTGGTACAATTAAACTATCTGGACGAGGATAATGACCAACGAAAAAGGATTTGCGCCCAGTATGACCGAAATTTGAACCATTCAAATAAGATACGCTTTGTTAAACCTGTTGCTTTTTGCGATAGTTCGAGGCACCTGTATCAAGTGTGTGTTAACAACCGGGCTGATGTAATGGCGCATTTACAAAAAAACGAGATATATCCAGGTGTACATTATACAGATAATACCCAGTACAAAATTTTCGCTTATGCTAAAGACACCTGCCCAAACGCAAAGGCAATATCCGAAAGTGTCCTCTCTTTACCATTGCACCTTAACCTTGTACACCAGGATATTGAAAAAGTTAGCCAAACACTTTTACAAGCCGTGGACATTTTTTCATAAATAAACGATAAGAATTTCCATTTTTTCTTACCTTAACTGGTTAATAGGGAGCAATATGACTGCTGGTTTTTAAATGCGCCCATTCGATGTACATGTGACATTATGGCTAATGAATTTTATAGAAAATATCCCCCAAATTAAATTGGATAAAATCTTTCACCGAAGTATTTGATTATCGGATAGAAAGCTTAATTTTGCAACCCGTAAGCAAAGGCGCTATTAAGCCCTGCCTGCGATAATTTAAAACATAGAATTACCCACAATTTATGCCAAACATTGGAAAAATAGCCCAGATCATCGGTCCGGTAGTTGACGTAAGCTTCGCTGATGATGCCGAGCTTCCGCGTATTTACGACGCTTTAGAGATCACTAAAGAGAATGGCCAAAAGATCGTTCTTGAAGTACAACAACATTTAGGTGAAGACCGTGTACGTGCCATCGC